>Ga0307517_10005119_pt1 | contig 19932 bp, 14 predicted proteins | sample 23_EM_MG_FD_194515 | JGI IMG/M metagenome (GOLD analysis project Ga0307517, IMG submission 194515) | Populus trichocarpa ectomycorrhiza microbial communities from riparian zone in the Pacific Northwest, United States - 23_EM | ecosystem: Host-associated > Plants > Roots > Unclassified | place... | reverse complement strand
CGGTAGTTCTCGGTGGGTGTATAATAGATGACGTTGGTAGTGCTGCTGTTCCCCCCCATGCTGACTGTAAAGCCGCGTATGCCGTATGCGTCCTTGGTTACCTGTGCTTGCGTATTTACCGGTGCGTAGGTATAGGCCGTTTCGGCTACGTGGTCCCCATTCGCATTAACTACGGATACCTTGGTCAGCAGACCTCGCTTTTCCGACAGGTCATCCGAGGCGATCCCCTGCGGGAACGGGTTTGATCCGGACGACCATTGTACGACCTGCGCATCATTGAATCCGATCCCGACCTGATCCGCCACGTCGTTAAAATTCGTAAAAGAGTAAAAAGTAGCTCCCCCGTCCGGGTTGGTCTCTTTTACGTAGGAATAACCCAAAGAGATCCCGTTGAGGTCATTGTATACGAAAGGGGAACCGGAAAAGCTTACAAAGCCGTTGCCTATTTGAAAAGTCAGTAACGTATAGGTCGCGGCCATGACCTGTCCGCTCCCAACACCCAATGCGATTTGGGGATAGGTATAGGTCTTGGTGAAACTTCCTGCCTGCGATGCCTGTGTGATCTGGTTCACCCTGACTCCATCTACCGGGGGTGATCCATAATCGTTCGGCTCATAAGAGATTTGCCAGCTGCCTCCTTCCATATTGGTAACGGTGGTCAATATATCCGCCTGTACGGTTGCCGGGTTGGCTTGGTAGTTCCTGCTTGCGATGTCCATGGTATTGCTGGTTGCATTACAGAAACCCCAATAGTCAGCAAGCGGCAAGGTTCGGTTGGGCAGGTCGATGGTCTCATTATACCCAAATCCGGCGATTGTCAGCGGTGTGGAAGTACCAGACGTATTACCCGTCATTTTTATCCCGTCCAGGCGGAGACGAAGTAGGTTCAGATCCGTCGAAAAGGCCGGGCCAAAATAACTGTGTACGAAAGTATAGGTTTGCAGGGTCGTACTGTTAGAGGCCGTTTGCGCGTTATAGGCCTTCAGGACGATGGAGGAAAGGATATACGCATTAGGATCATCCAGCCGGCCGGTCTGATACGAAAAGTCGGCCTCCCCCAACGAGGAGGAAATGACGGATACGTATTTAGGAGTGGCGATAGTCGTCTTCCCGGTATTGGTGATGGTCGTAGCGCCGGGCGTTAGCTCCATCCAGCTGTATTGATAATTTATCTCGTTTAACAAAGCTGCCTGATAGGTCAGGGTGATGACATCCCTGGAATTGAAGGTCACGATCTTGTCGAGATACCAGGTGGAGATGAATGAGAGATTCTGGTTATAAATAGAGTCGGTCGATTGTTCGGTCGATGCCGTGGTACTGCCGAAATAGAACTGGTTTCCCTGGTCGTCTATGACCTCGAAGGAGGGATTATTGCATGCCGGCGGGGCGGTATTGAAGAAGTTCGTCGTAATGATCTGGTAGCCGGTTTTGTTCAGGAATACCGGCTGGCCGCTGGCATTAAAGACAAATTTGAAGTTGAAGAACGGTGTCTTGACATAAAAAAGATCGGGCTCCCCATCCGCAGTAGGTGTTGAAGGGACATTGAATTGATCGTGACCGAGGAAGCATCGTTGTTCGGCGCTTATGGTAGTGATCGGTGACTGAGCGGTGCTGGTGGCCAGCAAGCCCCATCTTGCAGCGGATTGAAGAGTTCGTACACCAAATACCGATGGTGAGGAACCTGTGCCAAGGTATCCATTCGGCATTTCATCGGGAAATCCCCGGACAACCCTTGAAATACTCCCTCCTGCATTCAGTTGCCATCCCAGGCCCACCTGGCTCGCATACTCCTGCAGTTTTACGCCCCGGCCATCCACATAGTCCACAGTAATGGGAATAGTCAACTGTTTGGAGGCGAGTTGGCATATGGGCACGCTGACCTGTGCCGAACCGGTGTAATAATCGACCCCGACAAGGGGGAGGGGCCCGTTCGCAGAAGGCATGTCGGGTTTGCCCAGGAAGCTATTATTGACGCTTGGGTATGACAAACCGGTTGCAATCGTCGAGCTTTGCCCCATGACGGCCTGACTGATCAACGCAATGACCAGTATCCAAATATATTTTCTCATACGCTTTTACATTTCATATAGATAAGACAATGTTCAATTCCAGGTATAGCCGACCCGTACAAGGATCGGTTGCGTTTTCGGCACTTGCTGATAGCTCAGGAAATCCCAAAGCAACTGTATGTTGGTATTCTTGAAGACCCTTGTCTTCATCGATACCGTCTTGCTCAGGCCGATCAGGCCGCTGCGTGTCCAATCATCCAAATGCCTGATCTGCTGCAAGCTGCTGAAGGCGGTCGCATAGTTATACTCCAGGCCTCCCGTAGCGGAAATGCTGCCCTTTATCCTTATGTCCAGGAAAGAGCGTAACCCCGCTCCCTGACTGGAAAGCGCGATATGATTGAACCCACGGCCCCACCCCATCTTATAGCTCGCGCCGATGCCGACCGTATTATTGCCATTCAACTTATAGCCGAGGGACATCCCCAGATCCGTGGTGGCGGGGAAGTAATTGCTGGCCTGGGTGGTTTGCAGGTTCGTACCCAATACCAGCCGCTTCAGAAAGCTCCTCGTTTTCTGATCATTGGGTTTGAAGTCGGGGATATCCACATTTCCGCCGCCTGCGCCCAAATCGCTTAGTTTCTTTTTGTATTGATCGAGCTGTGACTGCGCCGCTTGAAGGTTATCCTGGAGCGAGGCCATACCACTGGCGCCTCCCGCAGTGATCTGCCCTTGTACCATTTGTTGCAATTGGCTGCGGGTTTGAAGTCCAACCAGCCCCTGTGGGGTACCCAGGTTGGCTGGCATTCCGAACAAACTGGACAGCTGGGAATTATTTTTCATAAATTCCCGGAAGGCCGGCAGCTTGTCCAATATGGCAAGGGCCTGTTTTTCCATCTTATCGGGGTCATTCAGCATGTCTTTGTACTGTTGCACCTGCTGGGTGTAATAGTAAAGGTCTTCGTTAAGGCCGCGGTATTCTGCCGCAAGGCTGCCCGATTGGAGATATTGGCCGATCGATTGTTTAATCTGCGCTTTACGCTGCTGGATGTAGGTTTGTATCTCGTCGGCATCCTGCATTTTGGCCTGTAATTGCTGTAGTTGCGCGATCGAGCCGCTTAACGATCGCATCTGTTCGTACCTGTTGCCCGAACTTAATAACTGCGGCTGTTGTTGTAAAAAAGAAAGGCTCACTCTCGCGGAATCCGCATGGGCAAGGTATTCTCCGCTGGGGGGCCTGGGATTGCCGCCCGTGTCACTCTTTAGCCGATTGGACAGCTCGGCATAGTCATCTCCGGTACTGCTGAAAAGGCGCGTGGCAGCTGCAGAGTCAATCCGGTATAGCTTTTTTTTAAGCCGCGCTTCGTGTTTGGCGATGCGTTGCATCCATTTCCCGGTTGCACGGGTAAGCTGTTTATCGAGGGTTGCCGTCCTGCCCTGTATCCTGGTCACGAATCGCAAGGGAAAGTCAATGAGACCTTTAGAAGTGGAGTCCGTAGATTGTCCGTAAACGCTTATTACAAAAAAGAGCGTTCCCGGCAACAAGATCCAAAATATTTTCCCTCGCATGGCAGCAGTTGAATGTATCCGAATCTACGGGATAAGAAATAATTCACCTAGAGCTTCGATGGAGCAAAAATTGTGAACTTTTCAACAGATAAACGTTTACCCTTATATATTTTATTTAGCCCTGGGAGAGATTTGGCGTGTCGGTTTTTCACATAAGATTGTAGCTTATCGTATAAGCGCGCGCTGGCATGTCGGAAGCAGATTGAGAACTTCCGAAAGAGGTTCTTTTAAAGATCAAGTAAAATCACTTGCTCTTTTTGAGGTTTTCCGAACGATTTTCGGTATAAATAATTTGAATATGTCCTTGCTGGGATTGCCTAACGCAATGTTTTGACGGTGAGTACGCCCGAACCATTCAGATCAACGAGGCCATTCGTCTACTATACACGATGAGCAAGGATTTCGAAGAAAACAAAAAAGGACAAAATGGAGACTTTATCATTTTGTCCTCTCAAGTCGACCGGCAGGACGAAATTCGAATCTTTTTTGGTGGATTTGAGAAGCTTAGTGATCTTAGGATCTTAATTACCAATAGCAAAACGAATTTATCCCAAAGAACTGTCACTATAATTCCATTGGAAGACATAGATGTATTGGCTCCATGGCAAAATGAGCAAAACAGTATCCTTGGAGCCATATGAAAAATAAATAATTGATTATTAATGGCTTACTATACAAATGATGATGCTTTTACCATCCCCGGTTACGAAATCTACTTTACAAGGTTTGCTGATTCGATCATCAAGGATCATTTCAGTGATGCCCGGGATGAACTAAGCCGAATCCTCAGCAATTTCTACATCCCTCAACAAGACATCGTCAAAGGTGGTGGAGGGTTGAGCTCGATCACTCAATCCCTTGCGAAACTTTTGAATGACGAGAAGTGGACTAAGAAAGTCATCGAGAGCTCATTGCATGTTGGAGGCAAGGTGCTGCCTTCAAAAAGCCATGAGGTGGACCATTACAAGGACTTTCCCCGAGGGACCATCGGACTAGAGATCGAATGGAACAATAAGGACCCCTTTTATGACAGGGATCTGGAGAACTTCAGGAAAGTGCATCAAATGGGTGAGCTGAGCCTGGGTGTGATCATTACCCGGGGGGTAAGCTTGCAGGCTGAGCTATTACATGTTTATCAACGATTCCTGGATTCTATTAATCCCTTGAATATGGATGCCCTGCTTTCGCACATCTCTTTTTCGGACAATGCCAAAGAAAAGATCAATGGGGCAATAGATGTACTTCCCAGAATTCAAGCTATCGCATACATCGCAAGGTTGATATTCAGCTCTAAGTTCGGTGCCGCTACTACGCATATGTCAAAGCTATTAACGCGCTTAGATCAGGGTGGAGGAGATCCTTGCCCTTTGATTCTCATTGGCATAGGAAAAGAAAGGCTAGTATGAGGGCTTAAAAAAATCAAGATATACACCGATTGTGAATAAGAAAAGTTTAATTAGGGGTTATCAAGGATTAATTTGCTAAGTTATTTAGAAATATCACCGCTAAAATATCTATCAATATGGCCGCAATAGACTTATACAGTGGGATAGGTGGCTGGACGCTCGGGTTCAGGATGGCTGGCATCCCTGTGATCAACTCCTATGAGTGGTGGAAGGACGCAAACGATACGCACAACAAGAATTTTGGATCCAAGCATGCCGAAACAGATATCAGGACGTTGTCACTTGTGGATCTACCTAATAAGAAAGGTGTGAAATTTGTCGTCGGCAGCCCCCCCTGTACCCAATTCTCTTTGGCGAATAGGGGAGGAAAAGGTGATATCAAGGATGGAATGGTAGATATCATCAAATTCCTTGAAGTGGTCCAATGCATGGAGCCTAAGTATTGGGCAATGGAGAATGTTCCACGGGTTGCCAAAATTATAGAGAAAGCTTTAAAAGGGAATGGGCAATTAGCTCGGTTCAAGGAACTCTTTGGTAATATCAAAGTATATAATTCCTCTGACTATGGTGTTCCGCAAGATCGTAAAAGAATGATCGCGGGAAACTTCCCTTTTGAACTAATGGAATCATATGCAAAGAAGACCACGAGATTGAACTTACAAGAGGTGATCAAGGGCCTTTCACGACCTCCTTATATCGACCCAATATATGGTATCGAAGTAAGTCCCGAGATGCTTACTGATCATATTCGCGAACCAAACCTTTCCTGGGAAGAAGCGAGGATCAATCAGGATGCAAAATTGCATCATCCGGTGTATAATCTCATGAGTTTCCCTGATAGGCAAGATCGGCCTTCACGCACTATCACAGCCCTATGTACGAGGGTATCGAGAGAAAGTATCGTTATCAGAGACCTCGAGGACAATCTAAGGAGGCTTACCATACGGGAAAGGGGCATTCTGCAATCCTTCCCTATCAATTATCAATTCTTTGGTAAGACATATGCGAACAAGATAAAGACGATAGGGAACGCTGTACCTCCCTTATTGACCTTCTATATAGCGCAGAGCATGTTGGAGACATCGGTAGAAAAGCTTTTGATGCCTTGCAATGTACCGCCGGAAAGACTTTTGCTTAGTGAAACCCTAGCCACTTCTCATCAGCCAGACAACGAAGGTTCAAGATATCCCTGGAACAGGTCATTCTGGCTGGCAATAAAAGGACTTCGCTTTGGCAGTGGAGTTCGCTTCGAATTGAAGAACCATCATGACAAGGATACAAAGACAACAACGTGGAGGATCGGCTTCTTTTTTGGCAATTCGAAAGATATCAAGAAGAAAGAGCTGGAACAAGGTCTGTTGATGAAGGCATTTAAAACTACAGGCATTGATCAGGATGAGCAATTCAAAGAGTTGTTCAATGAGTTAAAGGAATTCCTCGATACAGTTGATGAGAAGGATCTGCAGGCGAATTGGGCGAACACTGATCGTAGCATGATGAGTCCCATCCATATGATCGACAGACTGACAGTATTTGTAAACAGGCTAAGAACTTATTTAAAAGAACAAAGACCTGTCTATGAGCCAAAGATCGATACATTCATCAAAGAAGCCTTCCAGATAGAGGACGATAAGCATGTAGATGATCCAAAGCACAAGCCCAAGCGCAATAAATTAAAAGAAAAAGGTATCGATATATTCATTGGGATCCTTGTAGGGACTTACTTCAATATGACAATGGAGGGAGATGTACTTAAGATGAGGAGACCGAAGATCCGTGCTTAGATAATAAATTTAAAATGAAGATCGGAGCAAGATATTCTCATTTGAATGGTTACGAATGGATCAAGTATCACCATAGAAGTATTTGGAAGGAGATAGCCGATGTAATTGCTTTTGTCGATATCACCAAGCATCAAACAAAGGAAAGCAAAGAGAAGACGATGCTTGGAAAAATGTTGTATAGCCCGAAAGCTTTAAATGCAAGTATGCGATCGGAGTTTATTAGGCTATTATGGGGAGGGAAATAACAGGCTACTGGGTGACAGATGATCATAAGCTGATACAAAAAACGATGCATCTTTCGAAGGATGAACAAAAGAAGGCAATATTGGCAGAAGGAAAAATCCCTATCTGGAGCTATAATGAAACTGACTATGTAAAGGGGAGGATCTCTGTTGAAGTACAATTGGGAAAGTATAGTTATGTAGCCTACGATCTATTTGTAAAGCACCAGACGTTCTTCATCGCAGATACAATCGATCTAGGGATCGAGATCGTGCCTATGAAATGTATGCAAAAAAGTATGTCTTCGGGTCCGCCATATTATGAAGCTGTGTTATAGGATCTAGTTCGTCAAGGTAGAGGGGTGCCATCCGTGCCATTGATCATCATTGGGGTAGAACCTTAAGATCCTAATACCCCTTTTATTGACTCGTATTCGATCTTGCACGGACAGGTCGCAAGTGGGAATGTTAAACATAATTTCCACTCATCTTATTTGTATATGATCGATACAAAAAGTAAATTGCTTCCCACATAGTACAAGGATTCTCATCTGGTTTTATAATTCTCTGATTATCAGCGCTCCGGTGAAAACCCATTTTTCACTATCTCCGAATCTAAGAGGAGTTATGTATTCAAAAATAGGCTATTTCTAAGGCACAATGTATTACCGATTATACTTTAATTCTGCGTCATAATGCAAAAAGAACAGAGAATAATTGAGCTTGAAAAACTCAAGAAAGAGGCAACCCCCTATAAATATGATAATATCATATATAAGGATATTAATGACCTTGCGCCTGTTTACCTGATCCCTCTTCATTTTTTGGTATACAACAAATACAATGGACGGATTCTCAGCATGGTAAAATCCTTTGAGCGACAATTCAGAAAGTTGGACCCTGTTCATCCGGAAGATAAGAAGATCATCGAGCTCTTTCTTTGGGAGTCGAGGCCGGACCGGAATCGAACCACCATGCAAGATTTAAGGGACCATAAGCAAAAGAAGGTGGGTATTGTCACCAAGGACGGGATCATCATTGATGGCAACAGAAGGGCCAGTCTGCTCAATAAGATCGCTGAAGAAGACAACACAGGTCCCGCGTATTTCATGGCTATTATCCTGGACGACACACTAGATGGTAACCCACAGGAGATCATGAAATTGGAGACGACCTATCAGATGGGTGAGGATGAGAAATTGGATTATAATCCCATAGAAAAATATCTTAAGTGCAAGGACCTTATTGATGCAGGATTCAGAGCCGCTCAGATAGCCGCATTCATGAATGAAAAAGAGACACAGATCTTAGAATGGCTAAGCATCATGAATTTAATGGATAATTATCTGGAGGCCCTGGGGTACGATAGTATTTACACCCGGCTGGATAGATTAGAAGGCCAATTTGTCGACTTAAATAAATATTTAAAAAAATATGACAATGGCGCACCCGCGGCCGATTGGAACTATGATCAAACTGATCTGTCCGATCTTAAGGCCATTTGCTTTGACTATATACGGGCAAGATATGAGGGCAAAGAATTCAGGGCGATAGCGAATCCAAGTAAAAAAGAGAGTTTCTTCTGTAAAAAGAAGGTCTGGGAAAAATTCAGGGATGAACATTTCAAGACTATTGAGACGATCAATAAGAACGAACTGTCCATCGATGAGCTAAGAAAAAGAGAACCCGATGGAGACCTTTCCGAGATCCTGAGGGTCAGGGATGAGGATTGGACGAACAGTACAAAGGCGCTTTTGACCAGCAATCTCAACCGGAGCCAGCGAGCCCTGGAAGACGTCAATGAGGAGAATGAGCCGGTAGAGTTGCTAAAAAGAGCAAAAGAGACCTTGCTTTCGATAAATCCGGGGAGTGAGGGGTTCTATGCGGACCTTCGGGTAGTTGCTTTGATCAGGGAGATCAATAAAATAACAGAAGGATTTACAGAGAACATTAACCGAAAGAAAAAATAATGGCGGCAATCACCATACATGTGGATACAGATAAAGGAGCATTCTTGCTTTCCGGGGATACTTCCGATCTATGGGCCAATCGACGGGCTCGTTTCTATCTCAAGGATTATCTCAGTGCAAGCATTGATCCTGAGGAATTGATATCGATCCCCTACTTGAAGGACAGCGAGAACGACAAGGAGAAAGTGATGTCCCAAGTACAGGAGATGTTAGGTAAATTCAGCTATGATGAGATATTGACTGAAGACACGCAACAGATACTCGAAGATTTCCTCCATGAAAAACAGCAATTTGCCGAATTCTCCGAAAAAGCGAAGAAGATCTGGAACAACGAGGTAAATCCAGCAGAGTTCCGATCCTTTACGGACGTCCTAAGAAAGGAACTGATCAGGACTTTGTATGACCTTCAGCTTCTTTCTGCCTATCACCTAGCCTTTTCACAGAATGCTTGTAATTTTTCCGTTCCGGGGGCAGGTAAGACCAGTGTAGTATACGCCGCCTATGCCTACCTGAGGTCCTTACCCAAGGAAAACAAGAAATATATTAACAGACTTTTGATCATAGGGCCCTTGAGTTCTTTTGGACCTTGGGAGGATGAATATGAGGCCTGTTTTGGAGAGACTGGCGATTTCCAACGGCTGGCAGGCGGTGTTTCCAAAGGCGAAAAAGTAAGACATTTCCTTTCCCCTCATTCAGCGGAGATCACCTTAATGTCCTATCAGGGAGTAGCATCCAGTTTGGATGATATGATCGCTTATCTACGCCGGCACGAGAATAATGTAATGGTCGTATTGGATGAGGCCCATAAGATAAAGAATACGGATGACGGCGTCTGGGCGCGATCTGTTCTAAGTATCGCTAAATACTGCAAGAGCCGCGTAGTGCTGACAGGTACCCCAGCCCCTAATGGATACGAGGATATCTATAATCTCTACAATTTCATTTGGCCCGACAAGAATGTTATCGACTTCCCTCTATATCAGTTAAAAGAAATGTCCAATGATCCTATGGATAAAAGGATTCCTGAATTAGGAGAAATGTTAGCTCCTTTTTTTATCAGGATCACGAAGAAGGACCTGAAAAAACATATGGACCTTCCAGATGCCATAGAGCATCCTCCTATTCAGGTGGCTATGGGGCCTGTACAAAGAAGGATTTATGACTTTATAGAGCAGCAATATGTCGATTATTTCCAGGGAACTGTTTCTAACGATATCAGGAATGCATTGGTAAAGGCCAGATGGATCCGGCTTATGCAAGCGGCTACCAATCCCGCCTTATTGCAAAAACCCATCGAAGAATTCTATGGCCAGGATAATTTTCTCGAGGACGAAAGGCCCTATACCAGCAAGGCCCCTATTTCAAATGATCTTTTCATTGATGATACTGAATTGATCGAGAAGATATTAAAGTATAAAGACCTGGAGACGCCGGCCAAATATACTGAAGTAGCAGAATTGGTCCGGAAGATCATTCTGAAGGGCGAAAAGGTCATTATTTGGGGCATCTTTATCCAAACAATAAAGGGACTGCAGGCGCATCTTTCCTCTGTTGGCGTCGATGCAAAACTGTTGATAGGGGAGACACCGGTCAAACTTGATGATCCTATCAAAGATATCGATACCAGGGAAAGTATTATTAAGGAATTCAATAGTGATCATTCTTCCTTCCAGGTGATCATTGCCAATCCGGTGGCGGTAGCCGAATCCATTTCACTCCATAGAGCCTGTCACAACGCTATTTATTTGGAAAGGAATTTCAATGTGGCCAATTTCCTTCAATCAAAGGATAGGATACATCGGGTAGGGCTCAAACGGACCGATAAGATAAATTATTATTACGTGCTTTCCGAGGACTCGATCGATACGGTCATCCATACCAGGCTAGAGGAAAAAGAGGAGAATATGTTGAGGGTCATCGAAAGCAATGAAATTCCCTTCATCCATCACAATATGGATTATGAGTCCGATACTACTGATGATATTAAAGCCCTAATAGCTGACTATGTCCGAAGAACTACTAAGGATCGATAAACTAGCGACGCTCGAAGAGCTGCACTATGTGCTCTTGGAAGTCTTGGATCGAAATAGGCCGATCGAATGGACCGAGCTTAGTTCGATCTGTAAAGCAAAGTCGTTTAACCTGAACCAATCCTTCGATAGTACGATACGCTTCCTTCAATTGATATCACTCGTTGAGCTGAATGAAGATAGAATGGTTATAAGACATCCATTCATCAAATATCGGGCAATAAAAGCGGATTATACGTTCTGTGAATTGATCACAAAAAGATTGATAGAGGAATTAAGACGGAGCGAGCTATTATCGACCGTACTTAATATGGAAGTGATCAAATTCGATATTACCCATGAGGCCTATTCGCTAAATATGAATATGATCCCATTCCGGTATCCCCTGATCAAATTGTATCTGCTCAATATGGGTATCGCCCGTCCGGATAACAATTTGCGTAGTTATATCATCATCAACAGTATATACAGACAGCTCTTTAAAGAGATCATCAATCCCATCCTTCCTCCATCTGCCAAATTGGATCTTCTTTCTAGTGAAATCGTTATTCCACCCTCTTTAGCTATTAGCGGGGTAAAGGTCTTTATCTCCTATGCGCATAAGGATGAGCAAATAAAGGAGGAGTTGACCAAACACTTTAGTGGACTGATAAGAAGTAAAAGGATCATTGCCTGGAATGACCGGAAGATCCTACCGGGAGAAGAGTGGGACACAGCTATCCGAACGGCCCTTGAAGAGGCGGATATAGTGATCTGTCTGATCAGCGCGGATTTTATGGCTTCCAACTATATCAACGATGTGGAGATTGGACGTACCATTAAGCGTCATAACCAGGGCTTGACAAAACTCATCCCGATACTTGCCAGGCCTTGCGATTTTGTCAACTCATCGCTCAGCCATATCCAGGCCCTCCCAAGGGACGCTAGGCCTATATCCATTTGGGAAAATAGGGATGAAGCCTTTGTAAATATTGTAAACGAGTTTAAAAAAATAATCGGTGACTAAAAATCGGATGTCAAAAAAAAGTAACTTTATTTAATATAATCATTATCATTTGAAGTATTTTACTAATAAAGCCGTCCTTACCCTTCCGGGGTATGATGTCTATTTTACAAAAACAGCCGACACGATTATTAATCATATTGCTGCCGCCAAGTCGGAATTGAAGGACATACTTGGCTCATTCCATATCCCGGAAAATATGGTTATCGCAGGCGGGGGAGGGTTGAGCAAGATAAAACAATCCCTAGCCCAGGGTTTCGTGGGTAAAAAATGGAAAAAGGATAAATCTCTTGTAAAGACCACCGTATCCGTCCCCAAATTAGCCTATAACAAAGATTTTTCAGGCAAGATCATTAGGTTGGACATCCTTTGGAATAATAAGGACGCATCTTTTGACACCCACCTGGATTATTATGAGGAATTGTATCAGAGAGAAGAGGCGAGCCTTTGCGTAATGGTCACACGCGGAGAAAGTTTAGATCTTGAATTACCTTTTGTGTATGAACGTTTTCTACATAATCTTAATCCTTTCAGTCTGGATAATCTTTGTAATCAGATCAACATTTCGAAACTTAAAACAAAGGATTTTGAGAAAATCTTCAATTCCTCTTTTCTTATAAAGGAAGAGAAGATCAAAAAGATCGCCAAGGACATCTGTTCTTCAAAATTTGGCAGCGCAACGACCCATATGGATAAATTGTTGCCACGGATAGAACAAGGTAGTAACAAACATTGCCCCTTTATTCTCATAGGGATAGGAAAAGAAAGGTTGACTAAGGGACGTCCTTAAGGGAATAGGGCCTGCAGGCACTTAAGCTCCTAATGCCTGTTTTATCAACTCTACCGAGCGCTTGGGATCTTCCTGTATATCACACTCCCAGATCGTGATCGGCTTCCACCCACTGTCTTTTAGGGCATTTATCTTCTTTAAGTCTCGGCTGGTATTGGCATCGAACTTATCCTGCCAGAACTTTGTGTTCGACTTTGGTAAGGGTAGATCACAAGTAGGGCACCGATGCCAAAAACAGCCATTGATAAAGACAGCCACCTTATTCTTACCAAAAGCAATATCAGGCCTTCCGGGTAATTGTTTAGGGTGTAATCTATAGCCCCTTAGCCCGTCATTCCATAGCGCCTTCCGAAGTAAGATCTCAGGTTTGGTATCCTTGGCCTTATTCGAACGCATAAGTCTCGACGTACCCTCCCTTTTGGGAATGGGTGCTCTACCGTCACGTATGTAAGTTGTCATAGTTTATATTAAGAAGGTCCAGCAAATAGTGGACCCGACAGACTAAACTAAGGATTTAGAATCAAGGGGCAATAATCATGGAGCAGAACTTTTGAAGGCGATTAGTTAAATTATTGAAAATCAATTTTTTGAAGCTTTTTACCAAACCTCTTTGAAGAGGCGGTCTCTGACACAGCCGTTAAGCATCGCTAACCTATTAAAGGAAGGCCTGGACAATCGTTTTCAACTGGACGCGATCTATGAAAGAGGTTCGATCGAGGTGAAACAGCGGTCATCGGTTCGATCTATCCGGAAAAATTGAGTTTTGACGGGGAAAATATTCGAACCACCCGGATCAATGAGGCCATTCGCATAACTATACACGATGGGCAAGGATTTCGAGGAAAATAAAAAAGGACAAAACGGAGATTTAACCATTTTGTCCTCTCAAGTCGGGAAGACAGGATTCGAACCTGCGACCCCCTGGTCCCAAACCAGGTGCGCTACCGGCCTGCGCTACTTCCCGAACGGGCAGCAAAAATAGTCTTTTATCCGGTCCGGTCAAACTAATATCGCTAAACAAGTGAAAAAGAGGCAATAAAGACGGCGGTAAGGCCTTTCTTTCGACAATAATTGACCTTACCGAGAGGTCTTTGGCTGAATTTTTTCTCTGTCTTCCGAGTTAAATCTTTCCAGCATGGTCCGCTTTAAGATGATCCAGGGCGACCAAAAGGGAGTAAAATCTCTCCGGCATTTATCCGCACCCTCCGAAGGTCATCTCCAATCTCCGACACATACGGCTGCACATCGACCCCCATTCCCGCCCTCCGGCACATAAAGAACACCCTCTGCTAATCCTCCCCCTTACAATCCCCACCAATAATTGAATTTCAACACCAACGCCCGGCTCCTTACCGCAAAAGGGTTGCTGAGGTAATTATCCGTATACACGAGGAAAAGATCGCTGGCCGGCTTGTACCGCCATTGCAGCCGGGTATTGAGGTTCATATTGCGGATCTGCTGGTTGTACTGGATATAGGTGGTAAAGAATAGGGTATTGGTCATGGTTACGTCGATCTTCGGACCGATCAGCCAGAACCTCGTATTTCCCCAGGGGGCGGGTAGTTCCAGCTCGTTATAGGACGTGCTTAGCGCGATATTCACATAAGGCTGGATCCTATACCCGAGATCATTGCTCAGGGTCAGCTTCTTGCCGTTGGCGTAATAGCCCCCATAACGTACGGAGAAGCCAAAAGTGAAGGCGCTCTGCGGCTTGCTGACATAATCCGCCCCCACGGTCTTCCAGATATGCTCCGTTCCTTTGGCCAGGTAGGAGAGACCGGTATTCGTAGGGTCGAAAGGCTGCAAGAGCTTCACGTAGTCGTGTAGGAACACCCCCGCCAGCGTGCTCCGGTTGCGGAAGGTGGTCAGCCAGGTAAAGATGGTCTCGTCATCGGTCAGGTGGAAGGATTCGTCGTAGTAATAGGTGCTCGTCACCTGTGGACCGTAGCTCAGCACGGCGCCGCCGCGGGGCAGGAACAGGTAAGATAAGGTAGGGTTCATCTTGAAATAACCCTGCCGCGGCACATAGCCCGTCTCCGCGTTGAAGTTCTTGCCGGTATATTCGTACTGCGCACCGACGATCCAATGCCGGTCGGTATACTGCAGGTTGCCGGCCTGCACATAATCGTCCCCCTGCTTGCCGGGACTGAAAGATTTCAGCAGCAGGGCCTTCCCCGTCCAGAAATTATTCGAAGAGGCGAGATTGAATTCCACGCCGATATTGCGGTTATACAAAGAATAAGAGGGATGTATCGTGTCCTTGCCAGGCTGGTAGTGAACAGATTGCTTGTTGACGAAGATGAACCCGATATTCGATCGCGCGAAGATCTTCCGCTGCAAGGCTACGACGGAGAAGTTTTGCGAAGGCAGACCGATGGAGTCGACGGAACCCGTCTGCATATCCATGACGCCGATGCGCCAGTTCTTGTCCAGCTTGCCGCTGAGGCGTCCCCCGAATTGGATGGGCGCGCCCAGACCGATCCGCCGCGAGAAAAAAGGACGTAGGTTGGCATATCCGAAATTGGTGAAGTGATCGCCGTTCTCCAGGAAGAACTGCCGTTTCTCCGGGTAGAACAGCTCGTAACGGCTGAGGTCGATCACCTGCTTGTCGACATCCACCTGCGAGAAATCCGGGTTGACGGTCAGGTCCAGGTTCAGCGAAGAGGTCACGGCCACCTTGATATCGCCACCGATCTCCTTTTTGTAAACGGCGCTCTTGCCATTGGTATAATCCTTTTGCACGCCTGCCAGCACATAGGGGATCACGGAGATATTCGGACCGGGCGGTGGTGGCGGCGCATCCCATACCAGCACACCCGTATAGGCCAGCGAAGCGGTGGGAAATTGCCGGGGCACAGGCGCCCAACTGGATTTTTCCGTCGTCTTCAGGTCGTTGCGGCTGAAATTGATCCCCCAGCGCGTCAGCCCGTTCTTATAACGCAGGGTCCGGAAAGGGATAGCTAATTCCAATACCCATTTGTCCGGGTAACGCTTGACCATCGAGCTCCATTTATTATCCCAGCTGAGGTCGATCTTGCCGCCTTCATACATCAGCCCGTCCCATTGCCCGCCGGCGGCATTGGACCCGAAACTAAATCCGCTGGTCTGGTCCTCGAAGGGATCGATGAAAAAGATGAAATTATCGTTCTTCAGAAAAGAGAAATCCCTCCGCAGGGATTCTACCATATCCGCCCCGGCCACGGCATCGTAACATTCGGCCACCAGGTAGAGGGCATGATCGTCATAGGTCATGCGCACATCGGTCCGCACCTTCGCCAGGCTGGTATCCATGGGCAGCACCATGAAGAAGTTCGCTGCTTTCTCCGCATCCAGCCAGGCCTGTTCGTTCACGATGCCATCGACGATCATGGGGCTGCTCGCACGGCGGATATGCAGCTCGTAACCGGCATTCTTCTTTTGCGCGAAAAGCCCGCCACCAGGGGAGAATGAAAATAAAACTGCTAAAACTATAGCAACAGCGGAGACCTTCACAATCATCGGAGAAATTACAAATTTTTCCCGAAACCAACAGAATGACTCCGATCCGGCAGCAGGCCTTTTGACAGACAACAAACATCGGGCATACAGCAGCGGCGCCCGGCAGGGCGCGCCTCCCGTCCTACTCCGTCTCGAACCTTGTGCGCAGCTTCTCCTCTTCCAGGTCCAGCAGGCCCTGGTACTTACGGATTATGTCTTCGTCCATCTTGGTATCCTTGTTGAGCTCTGTCAGCACCCCCCGCTGCTGTTCCAGCAGGAGCAGGTAGACGCGCTGGTAGTCCGCCAGGTCGGCGCTATCGGCAATGCCTAAATGCGATTGATCGTTCTCGAAGCGGGCCCGTAATTGCTGCAGGCTGATATTAGCGGTCACGGACTCGCTATGCTCACTATCCAGTATTTGTAACCCTCTCTTGCTAAGTTCCTTCCCGATCAGTTGTTCCTGCTCTCTCACCGACAGCGTATCGTCCGGGTCCGGCATATTGATCCGCCGGATGACCCAGGGCAGGGTCAATCCCTGTACCAGCAAGGTCAGCAGGATCACCGTGAACGTGATGAAGAGGATCATATCCCGCTGCGGAAATGGCATGCCGTTCTGCAATAATAAAGGAACGGACAGGGCTGCCGCCAGCGATACCACGCCCCGCATACCGGCCCAACCGAAGATGAAAGGACCTCTCCAACCGGGACGGCTGTCAGCCGTCGTGATGAATCTACTCATGAACACCGTAAAAGGCGAGGCCAGCAGCGTGCAGGTAAGCCGGGTGACCACTAACACGCCCGTGATCAGCAATCCATACCCGATGGCTTCTTTAATCCCGCCAGGACCCAGTCCTTCTACGATCACCGGCAGGGAAAGCCCGATCAGCATAAAGACCATCCCGTTCAGCACAAAGGCCAGCGTGGACCATACATTGCTCCCGCGCAGACGGCTCCGGTGACTAAGGAACTCGTGACTTCTCACGGACAGGAAGAGACCGCCGCTGACTACCGCCAGCACACCGGAGACATGAAAGGATTCCGCGACGATATACATCACATAAGGCGCCGTCAGCGTTAGGACGATATCCATATTCGGCGAAGTTGGCAGCCAGCGATGGATGATATAATAGATATAGGCAATGACGACGCCGGTGAGAATGCCCGCCACGATGACGATGACAAAGGACAGCGCCGCTTCATGGAAAACGAATTGCCCCGTAGCCACCGCCGCCAGGGCAAAACGGAATACGATGAGACTGGCAGCATCATTCAACAGGCTCTCTCCTTCCAGGATCACCGATAATCGTTTAGGGACTTTCACTGTTTTCAACACCGTCGTGGCCGAGACGGCATCCGGCGGGGACACGATCCCGCCCAATAAAAAACCCAGCGCCAGGGAGAAGCCGGGTATAAAAGCATGCGCTACAAGGGCGACCACAAAAGAGGTAACGATGACAATGGGAAAGGCAAAACTGCTGATCACCCGCCTCCATCGCCAGAGGTCCTTCCAGGAAGTCAGCCAGGCCGCTTCATACAGCAGGGGCGGCAGGAAGATCACGAAGATGGATTCGGGGTTGATATTGACGGTGGGTATCCCCGGGAGCAGGCTCAATACCAGCCCGCCGATCACCAGCACAATCGGGTAAGCGACCTTCAACCTCTCCGCCAGCATCACCAGGAACAGGATGACGATCACCAGTATAATGTATTGGAAGAAAAGATGCAGCATACGGCAAAATAATTCTTAATTCCGAAATGACCATCGCTTTCCTTGCATCTTGGCTTCCTATTTCTTCACCCGTTTATACAGTCCCACCAACTCGCCCTGCGCCACGATATGGCCCTCCAGGGTCTTCTCCAATCCTTCCTTATCGATATTGGCATCCACCATCAGCATGGCGTCCAATGCATAGATCTTAAAATGATAATGGTGTGTGCCGTCCGGCGGGCAAGGACCCATATAGGCGTTCTGACCCTTGCTGTTCTTGCCCTGGATCCCGCTATTCTCACCATGAGGGGTGAAGCCCTCCGGTATATCGGGCAGCGGGGGAAGGTTCCAGGCCATCCAATGGGTGACGCCGCCGGCCTTCGGGACATCCGGATCATACACGATGAGTACCAGGGACTTGGTATTGGCAGGGATTTCGGCGATATGCAGGGCCGGGCTGATCCCGTCCCCATCACAGGTAAATTTCGGGGGAATATCCCCTCCTGCTCCAAAGGCAGGACTGGTGATCGTCAGCACCGCCTTGAGGAGCGAATCGATGAATAGGCTCATAGTATGCTGTTTCCCGTACAGGATGCAAACAACATACCACCGGGACCCCGCCGCGGCCGGGATCTCCTCCCCCGCGCGAGTTCGAAGGATTATTTCTTGCCGCCCCCGCCCCTTCTCTGCCGGGTCATCATGATATCCCGGTCGAACAGGTATAGGCCGCTCTTATCGTCACCGATCAGCTCTAATTTATCATTCAGGATCCGGGCGCTCCTCTCTTCTTCGATCTGCTCGCTCACATACCATTGCAGGAAATTATGGGTGGCATAATCTTTTTCATTCAGCGCCATATCCACTAATTCATTGATGCTGGTGCTGACGATTATTTCATGCTTCAGGAACTCCTCGAACATGCTCTTGATACTTTTATAGGTAACGATCGGCTGATCCAGGGTCGGCACCAGGGCAAATCCGCCTCTTTCGTTGATGAACCGCATCAGCTTGAGCATATGTACACGCTCTTCTTCACTCTGCTGAAAAAAATATTCAGCGACATTCTCCAGCCCCGGCTGAATTTCGCTCCAGCTGGCCATCGCCAGGTAAGCATGGGAAGAGGCCGCCTCCAGCTTCACCTGGTTATTCAACGCGTCCTGCATAGGTTTTGATAGCATAAGAGTAGTTTTATTAAAAATAAGTCATTAATATCAAAATCTCGCCTGTAGCGTCAGGTAAAGACTCCGCCCGTCCGAAGGCACAATGCCGGGACCGGGGTAGCTGTCGGCACGCCGGGTGAAATACTTCGCGTCGGCCAGGTTATTGATAGAAGCCAGCACACTAAAATGCCGGTTCAATTTGTATTCGCCCGACAGATCCATGATCGTATACGCCGGCACAACACCATCGATGGCATTGTCCGTGGACCTTGCATTTGTGGCGTCCGTATACTGATCGCCCGTGTACGAGAACTGATAGCTGGCGGACCAGCGGTTCCTGCGAACGGCAATCCCCGTCTTGAAGACGATATTCGGTACGAACTCTACCCGCCTCCCCTCGACGGACTTATCCTTGCTGCTGACGTATTTTGCATTGATCACGGAAAAATTGGAGAAGACCGACACGCTCGTAGCAGACTCCACACCCTTCAGCCATTTCCAGACATCCACTTCCATATAGGTTTCAAGTCCCGTATGCCGCGACCGCCCCACATTCGTGCGGATATTGTAGGTGAGGAAATTAACGGTATCGCTGCCCAGGATGCTGCCGATCTTATTATCGTAGTTGATCAGGAACAGGCTGACGTCGAAATTAAAAATGCCCAGGTTCTTCCGGATACCGATATCCGCCGAATATCCCTTCTCGTCCTGCAAATTGCTGTCCACCCGGAGATTGGGGTTCAAGGTCCGCAGGTCATTAAAATTGATGGCCTTGTAGTTCTGTGAAAAATTACCATAGTACTGTATC
>Ga0307517_10005118_pt1 | contig 19932 bp, 13 predicted proteins | sample 23_EM_MG_FD_194515 | JGI IMG/M metagenome (GOLD analysis project Ga0307517, IMG submission 194515) | Populus trichocarpa ectomycorrhiza microbial communities from riparian zone in the Pacific Northwest, United States - 23_EM | ecosystem: Host-associated > Plants > Roots > Unclassified | place... | reverse complement strand
TTGACTTGCACCGGACAAAAAGGCAACTACCAGCAGAATAAAACAACGCAAAACACATTTAGCATTCACTAAGAATGAATGCCTCCGCAGTCTAACATGCATAGGTTTTCTGATATTAAGATGAAGCGTGCCTAAGGGTTTGATATGAGCTAAAAATATCTCAAGCAACGCATTATCCTAACCAGCCTGAAATGATGAGACAAGGATGTGCAGGATTGGATAAAAGCAGCACAAGATCAACAAGGGGTTGTTGCACTGTCCACTTGCTTATAAGACGTAAGGGAACAGCTCATAGTTGTCACACATGTAACATAAAGCTTCAAATAACAAATGACAATGGATAAACATCAATGTACACAGAAATCCAAATATTTGAAACACCTTCACTTTCGTTCATGTCCATCGAAGTAAATATAGCAGCTATTATAGGCTACATGACACTAATGAAAAGGGTGCTGTCCCAGAGTTTCTTACATACAAATACTTATAGTTTGGGGCTCAGAAGAAACATGAAAGGAGTGGGGAAAAAATATTCAGGGTGAACTTTCCATTAGGCAGCTTATTCAACACTTCTAATCTAGCAGGCATCATTCTCTTAGATGAAAGAACTTTTGAACAAAACTTCACCCGAACCCATTGCACATTCATCATACATCATCATTGCAAGCTGATTAAATACAACAAATTAGTAGGGTGCATAAAATCACCTATTTAACACCAACAGTACAGAAGCTTCAGAAAGAAAACGCAGTGAAAACTGTAACTGAATGAATCTGTAATACATCTTTCAAATTGATGAACTGAGAGCTACATCTTATGCACAACAGAAACATATAAGACAAACAAGTAGCTTATTAGGGCTATAGAAGGATGAGAGTCTACTAATCCATCTAGGTTTTAGAAGCTCAGAAAATCCAACTGGTCTCTTCAGCAGCAAAACTTTTAAAGGCAGAATTTTGTACTAAAACTTGCTTGAATCTTCTGACAATTCATCACACATCATCATTGCAAGCTGATTGAATAACAATAATCAGTATGCTCCCTTAATGGTCAGGTTGATTTTTTTCTTAAATAAATTTAATCAAAGAAATGCTTAAAGCCAACTATTTAAACTTAAGACTAACAAGAAGTGCATTTATAACTACATATATGTCATCAGAACTCAAATTATCAAAAGGATTCTTTATAGGCAATATATAGTTCTAAGAAACACGGACAATATATGGTCTGGAAACAACAATGATTCACATCCATCTTCTTGCCACTAACCACCAATCCCAGCTCAACCATTCCATCGGACACTGATAGTACAATTTAGCAAGTTAAATTTCTCTCTAAATAATTGTCAATATAACTCCAAAAGAAAAAAAATTCAGAGGGATTTTTATTTTTTTGAAAAAAACATAATACTACAATAAAACAACCAGACCACCGTAATAGCTGCCATGCCATCCATTTGTTAATTTGTCCAACAAAAACCAATGCAAAGTTGTCAGAACATCCATGTAATACATCCACCGTGTTTGCCCCTATTGGCTGAATCTAGGTCAAGCTACCATTATGCTCCTGCACCATGTGGCTGTTCGTTATTCATGGAAATTCTTAATTTGCACAAATGATCTGTATTTTGGCTCTGATGCTCATTCAATATATTACAAATACACTGGATTATCAACAGGAAAAATTGTAACTCAAACATATGATGGACTTTTAATAAATAGAGAAAATGGCACTGATGCAACAGAAAATTCTTTCAGGATAATCTCAAACACCGATCATTCAATCAGACTTATTTAGAAATCCTTGCAACAGCATCCTTATATTAAATTGCTGTCATTTTACATCATGTTTCAGCATTTTTCAGATAAGATAACTGTTCTGTCTAATCTAGATATGATGCCATCCCTACTAGTTTAAAAGCTTCAAAATAAAAACAAATCCAAGTCATTCCATCTTTTCTTCTCGATCTTCATCTAGTCTTGACTCGTCCTACAACATGAAAAGAGAGGAGTTTGCACCTATTTATCAAAACAAAGAAAGGCTTTTATCTTCTTCTTAATTATTTTAATGTGATAATGCACAAATTGAGAGGGCTTAGCAAATAAACGTATGCCATTTATCTTAACCCATGGCCTCACGTCCACTAATAGACTAATCCAGCAAACACTCACTTACCAGAAAATTAAAAGGAAGAAAAGAACATCAAGGGGGATTACAAACGTTGTTAGATACCTAATTCAAGAATAAAACCCACTGGTTAGACAACCTATACCAAAACTACTCCTCAATGAACACAAGAAAACAGGATGACCACATATTACAGATATATAAAAGTTACCATCACCCCATTTGTTAATTGCCTTCAACTACCACAATTTTTTATTACTTTATACCAGAATTCTAATTTCTACATCGGTTTCTCAAAACATCAACACAAAATTACACCAAAACATAACATAATCATCAATTTGGTAACATGACACTCCATTACTCAATCAATCAAGGAAACAATCAATCATTAAACAGAAACATTTAAGAAAAAAAAAAAGATTACATCTTTTCTATACCTTCAGGAAGCCAGCCATAACCGCAGCGAGAAATGGAGAGCATTGAAGTCATCAAAGCAGAAGCAGTCACTGTATGGTAAGGCATCATTGATTCAACAGCAAAGCTCATTTCCACTGGACTCCTCCTTCATTAACCAAAAACAACAGAAAACAAAACACCCCATTAAAAATTTCTATCGATCGAAACAAAACAACCCATTAAGGTTTTAATCTTTCTAAACTATAACAAGACAATATATATAAATATTTATACACACAAGGAGGGGTAATGGTGACCTGAGAACGGGTTTGTTGGCAGTGGAGTTGAGGCTAAAGGGGGAGGCTTTAGGTTTGGATTTGGATTGAGAAGCAAGGCGGGCCGCCGCGTTACGGGCGGCGGATGACCGGAAAATGGATCTGGCGGCTGTAAATGAGGCCATTTTTTTGGTGTTTATTAAGATTAGGGAAAGATGGGAAATTTTAGAAGGTGAGAGTTTTTGGCAGTGGTTTGTGAATAAGAAAAGCTTAAACCCTTTGGGAAGGAATGTTTGGGTGTAGATGTTAGTGTGTGTGATATGCCTCTGCCAAGATTGCCACTTTCTGTTTTTTATTTTTTACTTTTTTATTTTTCACAAAATTGATTTTATACACACACACACTATGCTACTACTATAATTACAATCACAATATCTAAAAGAGTGTTATTAATGTTTTTTATACATAACTTGTTCCAAAAACTTTACTTTCAATTCAAAATAATTTTTATTTTTATTTTTTTTAAATAAAACTTTTTAGAAGTTAAACTAAATCACAGCCTGGTTTTAATAAAAAATAAATTAAACCACCCAACCAAACACATCCTAACCACAAATAAACCATAGATCCGATTTGCAAAACGGGCGGTTCAAATTTTCTTTCAATAAACCCATGACCAAAAAGAAAATTACGAATACAGTACCACCAATTACCAAACACCCACAAAAAAATCCCTATCGAACAAAAACCCCTAAATTAAAGTATTTCAAGTCCCAGTTTTCACGACTTCAATTCTACAGAACAGAAACAATGGCTTCTCTCTTCAAGGTAAACTCACTGTAACACAAAAAAAGAAGTTTCAATCTATGAACTTTTTTTTCTTATGAATAATCACCCCTTTTGTTTTTTTCTTTTAATTTCAGGATCTAACAAAGCTGTCAGCTTATAGAGACAGGAGGTTTCCTGGTAATCAAGAAGAGTTTGAACATGCACTTCAAACCGCAACAACTGTCTACATTGGTAACATGTCTTTTTATACTACTGAAGAGCAAGTTTATGAGCTTTTCTCTCGAGCTGGAGAGATTAAGAAGATAATCATGGGTTTGGACAAGAATAGTAAAACCCCATGTGGATTTTGTTTTGTACTGTAAGTATCTGGTTTGTTTCTTGTACAAAGTTTTAATCTTTAAGTACTATGTTTTATGGACTTGAGAAGCTAATTGTGGGTTTAGACTGGAAGTTTAAAATCTCAAGTGGGTTTTGTTTTGTCTTTTAAGTTTCTGTTTTGTTTCCTGAACTAAATTTCAATCTTTAATTACTATGTTTATGGGATAGAGAAGATAATTGTGGGTTTAGACTAGATAATTAAGGCACGTGGCTTTTGCCCTGTTCATTAGAAAGTTTGAATCTTGAAGAACTATGTTTGTTGAAGAAATTAGGGAGATGATTGCTGTTTTAGACAAGAGCCGAAAAACCCCTTGTGGGTTTCATTTTGTTTTGCGGGTATCTCTTGAATCCTTCACAAGGAAGTTTGATTTTTGAAGTGCTGTCGCTGTTGAGGAAATTAGGAAGATAAGAATGATCCCATGTGGCTTTTGTTTTATTGTGTTTCCTCTATGAGGAAGTTTGAGTTTTGAAGAACTGTTTTTGCTTAGAAAACTTGTTTCCTTGTTCCTTTTTTGTGTTTTTATGATAAATGGCTTTTGGTTTAGAACTTCTGTGGGTAGTTATTTGTAACGAGTATAGATTCCAACTCATTAGTTTGCACATTTGTATTATTAGATATTACTCCAGAGAAGACACTGAAGATGCGGTGAAGTTTATAAGTGGAACCATTCTTGATGATCGTCCAATTCGTGTGGATTTTGATTGGGGTTTTCAGGAAGGAAGGCAATGGGGTCGTGGTCGAAGTGGTGGACAGGTGAGCATGCCCCATTGGCCAGCATTTTGCAAAAAGCTTATCCTTCAACTGGCTTTGATTTTTTTGGTTTGTTCTTGTTTTTTACAGGTGCGAGATGAATATCGGACAGACTATGATCCTGATATCCTTTAGCTTTGTGTTTGTGTGTGTGCGCGTGCGTATGTGGTGAATCATGAATCAAATGGGTGCATAATTAAAGGGTTTGTCTTCTAAAAAGAGACAAGTACGGCAGCATGCTAATCAACTGATGTTTTCCTCTCCTGATTTATCATTATTAAAATAGCAAGGCAACTTTCAGTTTCCTTAACTTGTGCTACGCAGAGGTGGTTATGGAAAATTAGTCCAGCGAGAGTTAGAAGTACAAAGACAGCTTGTAGATTATGGTGCTGGGTCGTTGGGTTCTTTCCCTGCGGTTATGCCGCCACCTCATTGTAAGTGTCAAGAGTTATTTTATCTAAAAATCCTTTTCTTAAACTGTATCTGTAATTCTGAATTTTTCCATTTGCTTTCTAGAATGATTCTTGTGTTTGTTTATATGCTTTTGAGCTTTTTATTGAAGTAGAAGGCCAGAGATTTATTAGCAAAACATTGAAACAAGCTCAGTCTGGGGCAGCCCAGCCCAGCTGAAGCTACATTTAGAAGTACAACTTAATTAAAAACTTGTATGCATATGTCATGATTCATTGTGAATGATTAAAGAATCAGTATTTGAAAAATGCAGTAGAAACTGTTTTTACTAGCCATGATGCTACCATGAATTATGAAATTGATATCTAGTAATATTTTACCAAGTGCCTGCATGAATTGTGATGCATGTAAATTGCAAAATGATCGTGGCCATTTGCTTGAGCATGGAGGAAAAATGTTGTTCTGTTAAGCATGCCTTGCTAATTTAGTGGTTTTGTTTTGTTTTGTTATTTATACTCCTGTTCCTTTTCTCTTTCTCTTTTTTTTTTTAAAAAAAAAATTGCTATCTTTTGAAAATTGTAGTATAGTGGAATGTGTACAAGCTGCACAATATAAATGGGAAAATGAAATAGAGGACAATACCTTCCTTATTTAAAACTTGATATTCAATTCTATATATTATCTTGGATGATGCATGATCATCATGGCAATTATCGGCTTATGACCCATTGTCCAGAGTTCACAGCACACATCTAAAGTAAAAACCCTTCTTTGCCTACCAAAATGTGAATAATTGTTCCTGGAATATCCATCATGAATAACCCACCATTTTTTCATATTGTTGCTCATCCGATGGATTCTGTTGCTTCTTTTCTCTTATATTTTTATTGATTAGTTCAAACATTTTGTTAACATTAGGTTGTTGTATCTATGCCATTGCATTAGACCCAAAAATTTTCTTTGACCTTGCACAATGCATAGAGATTTATCTTTCAACATCCTCTTGACATCTTTGTCTCTGCAGTTGGCAGGCGTGGTGGAGGCCAGAATTATGGTAGTTCCAATCGCCAGGGTAGAGGTATTTTTTTCCTTTTTATGCACTCATTGATTGCATGGAGTATCCCTTTCTTCTAACATTCCTTCTATTCAGCATGATTTTTTATGTTGTTCAAGAGTGTGGGCCTGGCCTATATTTGATTCTTCTTGATGTTGTCATAATAAACTGTGATTGTCTTTCTGGAGAAGCAGATTACCTTCAGCGGAAGCGGAACAGAGAGGATGACCAACAACCACGCGAATCTTCAAAGAGAACCTCAGATCATGAATCCAGGAGGAACTTTGATCCTGACTCACGGCCGGTAATCTTTAAATGCATAGTAGTCTTGTATGCCTGTGAGCATTCTTTGAAATTGTCAACATGTTGCCAACAGTTAACCAGTCTAGCATGTTTAGGGGTTTATGTTTTCTTACTCTAGACAAGGGAGGTCTTATTTCCAGCCTGTGTTTAGCTGATTTTGACTCTGCGATGGCATTGATGATTATAAAGAACCCAGAATTGTCACATGCTCACTTCTTTCTTGTGTTCTTCAATGTATTGCTTTTCTGTTGTATAATCCATTGTTGCTTGATGTGGCAGGAGAAGAATCCACGATTTCGTGAAAGCACCAACTCTGATGATGAAGAGGAAGATGACAGACAGCAACGACCTTAATCAGTTCTTATTGCTGTATTCTGTACTGTGAAGTTTATGTAATAGAACTTTGCAGTGATGACAATGCTTTCCAAGGATCAAATGTTATTGTTGCAGCTAACAACATTGTCTTGTTCTTAGTTTCTGCAACAAAGTTGCTAACAACTTTACTTTGTCTCAGTTGTAACTTCATAGTTTATACAGTGTTGATTTTTGAGTTCTCACTCTTTTTACCGCCTGGAATAGTCACCTGCTTTTTGGTGAGGTTAATTTGCAAGAAGCGAATCATTCTATTTCTATCCGTCTTCTTGCGTGAATTTCTTTATTTCATCTACTTTTTAAGGATGAGAAGCAGATGCAAAAACCCATAGCAGTAACTGAAGCAAGCCAACATGCTCGATAAAGATTTGCCATGATCATGACATTTATCAAAAACTTGATCATGACATTAAAAACTACAGCGCATCAACAGAGCTGTCTCTCTATAAGAACAATTGCTCACGAAGAGCTCATATGATGACCCTCAACCTCACATGATTTCTTCTCTCTTCAAAGTGCATTGCAGAATGGGCAAAATTTGGGATCGCCTAACACACTTTAAGGTGCTAGCTTTAGAAGATCCAATTGTAGATACTCTAGCCAGCGTACAAAACTCACTCAACTTCTTTAATAATTCTTCTTTTTCGCATTGGTTCAGTTACAATGCTTCCCGGGGCACTGTGAGCTTTCCTCCTATGATCTTTTCTCCTTTCAGCTTCAATCATTACACGTCTAAGGACACCAGCCTTGTATATAGGTTTGGGCAAGTGCCTATGCCTGCAGTCATAACAAATAAAATGAGTAGCCAACACTTGTTGATGCTGTAATAATGACTCCGCGAATACCGAGCCAATAAAGTTTTCCAAGGCTAGTTCCAATCGCAAGAGTTTTCCAGCCAAATCCAGTATATTTAAGAGCTAAAATTCTCTCACCTCACAATGCGCTTGACCTCAGGAAGGTGCTTGTAGCGCGTCTTTAGAGCTTCGTTATATTCATGCCTTCTCTGTTCCCTTGGCAGTAGCTACACAAAAGAAATGGGTTGTTATTTACTTATGAGACGCTGTTACACAAGATTTTTATGCAAGAATGTAGCTATAAGGAAATGAAATAATAGAACTAAACATTAATATCAGTGCTCGAAATAAAATCATCAAAAAATTTTAAAGGTTCAGTGCACAACATATCTTGCATTGCTTCAGTAGTTCAGTTAGCATCACCACACACAAAGTAAAATATAGATATGACAATGCTGAAAACTCAGGAGCGCTGCAGAAAGGATATGCAAGTATTGAATTTGTGTGGACAAATAAGAAACTTACAATTCCTAATTGTTCAGACGCTTTAGCTTTCCATAACCTCAGATTTGTGTCATCACTTCCTGAAATAACATAGCTTGCATCACAGCTGAACTTGACACAGAATACCCTGCATAATCCAGTCAGAAAGCAGACACGTATTAGTGAAGATTGAATCTTCATTTAGACAACTCACAAAAGTTCTGGCTTTAGCACAAAGGCCTCATTTTCTGAAGTGACAAGATACAACAAGACACCAACAAAACGAGTTAAAGCCCCAGATTGTCCTTGCACTATATCGATACTACATTTTCTTGGTTCAATATTACTTGGGTTAAGCAGGGTACAAACCATGGTTAGTTTAAACCACGTGGCATGATTAAAAGGTGCCACGTGTCCAAAACTAAATTTTGAGGTGCTTTTTTATAATTTTTGTAAAATTACAGATATAAATAAATTGAAAAAAAAATTAAAAAAAAAAATTCAGATGTAGCATGAAAGATGCCACGTGTCCAAAACCAAATTTTGAGACATTTTTTTTCTAAAATTACAGGTTACAAATAAAAAAAAAAGGCTCAAAATTCAGTTTTGGACACAGCACCTTTTAATCACCACATGTATCCTAAGCTAACCATAATTTGTACTCAGCTTAACGACATATTGAACCAAGAAAATATAGTAGTGTAGAGGGCATAATAAAACAAATTGATAGTACAGGGACACACTAATTTAAATCGATGTAGTACAGGGACAATTTGGGGCTTTAACTCCCAGCAAAAATCCTATGATCAATCAACAAGGTACAAGACCACAAACATTAATGAGAAATATAAATCCAAGAACCTTTGCATTCTCTTTGTGTGATAGATTTCTCGACTGTGACCTCCATTATACTGGAAAATTCTTACCTGCATAGGAAGAAGTTTGATTAAACATAAAATCCATCTTTAATAACTAAACTAACTACATGCGGCAGCATTTGCTTAAATTTAACTCACTGTTCTATCATAAGATCCAGTTACGAATTCCCGACCTGTTGGTGAGAAATCAATATCCATCCTGAAAATGAATAATTGGTGTTAACAAACATCGTCTCCTTGGCAATCGCTAAAATTGACAGAACACCTAAGAAATGTAAGGGTTACTAATACTAAGTTCAAAATTCAAACTCCAGCCATCTTACACTGCAGAAACATGATCTTTGTGTACACACTTGGCTTCATCGAATTTTCTCGCATCATAGCTATAGCAGTTGCAATCCTCATTTGCCTGCATCATTATGCAATATTACTAGTAAATCTTCACAGAATGTAATAAATCAGCTCTACGCAGTAAATCACCATATCAATCAGGTTTCTGAGATTTTTAATCAAATTATTATCAGATTGCAATTTGTTAAAATATCAAAGTGCATTCTCCTACAATCCAGGCAATGATTCCCAAATACTCAGAAATTAAAAACACAAGTTTTAAGGAATGCATCAGCTCATGTGCTTACAGCTGTGAAGTTCATGGGCTCCATTGGGTTCCAAGAAATAGAATTAGTTTTTGTCTGCAGCAAGAAAAAAGAATGTTCACATTATCAAAAGAAAAGGCACAGTACCATGAATCTGGAAATATAGGACAGAATATACTTAAAAGTATTCAAGGCACATATAATATCTGAAAAAACACATTAACAACGGAACACTTTGTAATAAAAAGCATCTACTAAAAGATTTGCAAATTTTCCAGCTTAAATAATGCCAATATAACATTGTCTATAACATAGAAACCCCCACCTCCTCGTGTCCCCCTCCCCCCTTCTGTCTGGATGAAATTTAGAGTAAAAAGATACTACAATTATAGTTTAATATGCTCAAAATTATCTAGCAATCCCTACAAAGTAAAAAAAAACTATCTCCAACAACAACAATGGTGTCGGTGAATAACTTGATAAAGCCACGTCTTTGGCTTTTGAACCAATTGTATGCTATTTCACTAACCAGAACTTGGTCACTACTCCCTGAATTACAACTTCACTGAAATCTATGTTATCATAACTTTTCAGACCTGCCTAAGAGTTGGTGGATTAAGAAGTGATAAGAATGCACCTCAATGAACATTGAGGAGTTTATTTCTTTGCATGGAGGGGGGGGGGGAATCACTTGTCATTTTTCAGTTCACTTTACCCAGACAACAAAAAAGTTGATGCAGATCATCAAAAAATGTAAAAAGGAGATCTAAGATCATAACCATGCATTTAACTTTAAGCTGATAAATAATCAGACTTACCCTCATAATAAGTTTCCTTGCTGGAGATGACACGCGTAAGTCGTACAACATTATGCTGCGATCGCTGCAAAAGCAAAAATACACTTCAAATAAGGACGTGTTTAGGTTGATGTCTTTGAGTACACATGCAATTTGTGTCCACATGCATGACTGAAAAAACCCATTCAAGGTAAATAACCGGAGAATATCCATAAATAATGTACATATTGTAAGTATAAAAGGATCTGTTACCCAGCCCTCAATGTCCTGAATATGTGAGGTCACTAACAAGAGAAGAAATTGAAAAGCCCCACAGAACATGCATTGCATGCACAAACACAAGAATATCAACATCAGGACTTTGGCCCTAACAGCTGATTCTGATCCAAAAAATTGAACAATTTATGCAATATCTTCTTAAGCAAGCATAAATACGTTGGCTCTGATAGGATGTCAGGTTGTATTGGTTGCAGGACATGCTGAAAACATAATCATGAAAAGAAATAAGATCCTTGGGAATCCTTAAGATGCAAGTGTTGATTTGTCTTGCATCATTAGAGGAAGCCGACTCTCCATGCTACAAAATGCTATGTCCAATGCCAAATAGCTGAACATGGATGATACCATTCTTCTTTAAGTGCAAAAGGCTCTAAGAAATCTATTATTTCTGTTTCCCAAACTTCACGAGGTGCATAAGAATCTACCTGTGGCAGAATTCACGCAGCTGAAACAACAGACCTAGTCACAAATACTTGAGACAATCAAGGTTCTCTTCAAATAAGGGAAGTGGAAAGACGAGCACAAGTTCAGGGTCAAACTTTGCTGAGCTAGTTTCCATCTTAAAATTCTTACTCTAATTACTTTTAACTCTTAAATCTTAATCTAAGTATGTGTTAAGATTCCTGTATTCATAGCAGTTCATGTACTTGCCGAGTTTTTTAGACATTCAATATCTTAATATACATGACAGAGAATGAAAACATACTCCGAGTAAATTATCCACATCATCAAGCTCAAAATAACAGACCTTAACTTTATATATGCATGCATACCTTGCTGATGTAGCCAAGAGATTTGGTTCCCCTGGATTAAATCGGACAGAGATAACTGAGTCTGTTCCCCACTTAAAACTGTTCACTGGCTGAGACCTAATTATGGTTGGTGTATTAGAGAGTAAATTTAAATAGCTTGTGCACTTTGTAGAAGTAATGAAATGAGATGAGATCAAAACCTATTATGATTCCAAATATCTACTTGGGCACCAGCTGTGGCAAAGAGATCACCACTCCATTGATGGTCAACAGCCCTGAAAACAGCAAGGTGGAGTTCCAAATAAGAGGGATGTTCAAAAAAACACACACCTACATTAGATATACATCGAAACATATTCCCTGAGAAGGCCAAATTGAATTGAAATCTTACCAATATGCATTTTCCCCCATATAAACTGCTCGTGGCTGAAAATACAAGAAATTTTGAATGAGAAGAGAAAACTTAATCAATATACAATTAACAAATATATCAAGAAAGCATTACCTCAGATGAACAATCGGACGAATTGCCTGATTCCATAATAGTAGCTACAGGAACATTCCAAAGCCTGACACTGAACCAAGAAGCTCACAAATTAGTGAAACGTGAACTAAATTCTAAGTTGAAATGAAAGATACATCAAGATACCACAAAGCATTGAGCTTCAAAACCTTATTTTCCATCTTAACAAAATAAATTGTCTTACGTGCAATCAGTTCCACATGATACAAGAGTACTCCCATCTGTAGAGGCAGTCAGACCTCTTACAGCACCTTGGTGACCGGGAAATCTACAAACTGTTCTCCTGTTGATTCAGATCTCATAAGTCAAACATCATCACATGCACAACATCGACCTATCAACATATGATCCACTGAAAGTATATGTAAAAAAATTGCAAGACCTGATCTAGGAATCCATTTTTTTTTCTTTTTTTCTTTTAAAATGCATTTTGTTGGTCCTGGGATCCTTAAAAAATATCCTAGCATCATGATAAGACAATTGATAAGCAAACAAATTTCTCTGTGGCCCTAACCTGATCACTTCTATTACATTTCCAAACCCCACAAAAGCGTTCATAAGTAGATAAACATCAAATTGGTAGTATCATACTCATCTTAAAAAGCTAATGTGCATAGTCATTACTTCCACAGGTCACTTCTATTACAAAAGCGGGACACATAATGGCACCAAGTAAGAAATAGTTGCTGTCTGTTTTTCTTTTCCAATTTTCAGCTAAAAGAAACAAAGATCAATCAACAGTCTTACATGCCATAGGTTGGCCTGCAATACATACGGAAACAAGACAAGAAGGAACAAAAACGATATAACAGTCTCTCTGGTACCACCAGTTCTTTTCTCTTCCCATGCTGACCTCAATATATGCGTGTAATATCCAACATAAAAGAAACTTAAACGCAGCTTATAAATGATCTAAGAAGTATAAACTTTAAACTGAAGAATGCCGCATGAGATTACCTGTTAGCTATATCCCAAAGGCGAATATCTGCAAACATCACAAAAACAATGAAAAATCAGAAACATTAAACTAATTTAAAGCAAAAATTTGAAATGTTAAAAAAATATATATACTAAGTAACAAATTTAAATGCTAAATTGAATCACATAATCAAATGAGAAATGCTAAACACATCAAAATACCTCCATCCATAGAACCAGAAAAAATCCCTTTTAAGTAATTTGGGTTTTTTGCCATACACGAAACTGCATCAATATGCCCATCCATTGCGCCAATAAACGGCCTTGCAAATATCTTTAATAACAATTATAATCCCAATTAACCATTTTAAACAACAAAAACGCCAAATAAACAAAACAAAATAATTCAACTCAATTTTTTTAAAAAAAAAAAAACATTAAATTACCTTATCCAATTTGGCAGCATTAAGTGCCCTCTGATACTCCACTGCTTTCTCTTGTGTTCTTAGGTTTGGGTCGAAATTGTGAAACACTCTCTAATCCAAATTAGCACAAAAATAAGCAGAAAAAAGAAAAACGAAGAAAGGAGCTTCCATTATATTCAATAAGTAAAATTCCAGACAGAAAAATAAAGGGTCACTTTTCAAGAGGTCATTTAATACAAAATTAGAGATTTTTCTGTTCAATCAGTTCATAAAAAAACTAGCGATTTTTAAGAGATGCGTTCTGCAAAATTTAATAAATTTATTGGATTTTTAGAGAGAGAAAAATCTTACTTGAAGATCCTGGCTACGTTCTCGAGTGAATTCATCAGTAGAGCGTGAAATTACTTTCACTTTCATTTTGAAAATTTTTTACAAATTCAAAAGTATTGACAGAAGAGAGAGAGAGTTCTGGCTCAGTTTGTCATTGGAGAGAGAAAAATCATAGAGGGAGAAAGGGAGGGGCAGCGTGGTTTTAGCTAAAACCCTACAGAAGGAAAGAGAGGGAGAAACATAAAGGCTGTGGGCCGGAAATCTAAACGTGCTTACAAAATAAAGCCCAATGTTAAATATGTATCGAGCCCATACATCAATAATTTTGATGGTGGGTCAAAATGGGCTTGTTACCTTTCCACCACCCAGTCAGTGAATGAATTTATTGTTAATAAAAGAATAAATAATATATACATATTGTACATGATATATTATAATAAACCTAGTAAAATAATAAATAAATTACATTGGTTTTCAAAATTCTATTAGGTAATTAAATTTTTTATAAAATTATATGTTTATATTCCATGTAAGAAAATGCAAGTGCACCATATCATATATTCCAATCACATTTCTAATACTTATTGTTTTCTTTTTTAGTGAATTTAATTGTAAAAATTGAGGGATTCTTGTACGATGGCTGTTTCTAGCATCATAAATGTTCTAATAATATATTTTAGTTTTCTCCAATATCTCATTATTCGTAGATTTGAGGTCACAAAAGTTTAGTTTACATAGCTCTAACTAATGAAAATGACATGAATTATCATGAAAAATGGATGCTTTTATCATTGATATTTGATGCTCTGGCATGATCCCTGAATGACAACACCGTGCCACATCAAAGCTCTGCCATGCTTGAACCAAAATTAGCTATTTCTTGAATCCCTCAAGAATCATGCTTCGAACTTATCCTACCATGCAAGGTAGTGCTTTTTCTTTCCAAGATTTGCTTGCATTTCCATTTAAAACTCCATGAAAAATTTGAAGCTAATATTGGAAAGTTTTGAACTATAAAAGCTGGAGCAAAACATTGTTGAATGCTTTGAGAAACTAGAATGGTAACTTTCACTTTAGTATACAGTTTATGCAGTTCATTTCTATATAAAATCAGAAATAAAGTGTTATAATACAAGCATTTGGAACTTGCTGCAAACCTCATTAAAAAGCACTGCAAAAACAAGGTGGAAAAAAATTGTAGATCTAGCACAAACATGAAACCCTGTTTTCCATAAATTAAGCAAACTTGTCAAGAGTTGCCATGCATTTGGGTTATGTTCTCCCTCTTCATAGATTTCAGAGTGCGCATTTGTCTCCACTAATCCACAATGTTTGCTAATATACTGGAGAAAGAAAGATTGGCAGAAGTTGACATGCGACGTGCATACAAATTCAAACCTGGCCGAAAATCCCAAGGTAATCAGGCAAGGTCTACAATTCGTATTTGATTGAATAAGCTCTATAGAAGTCTCTGTGAGCAACTACTGATCTTCTCTGTAATCTGGGTTCTCCTTCAATATGACAAACCCTTCAAGAATGGCTGTAAGAGGAATATACCTGCAGAACCAAGTACTTGTTAGAGTACTATCAACCAATAACAGAAAAGTTAATGGTAACTTCGAAGAAAAATTCCCACTTCTCGGTAGCCAGTTCAGCCCGATCACCAGCAGCTAGAAGAACTGGGGTTGAGTGGGTCTGGAAACCAGTAATGGTCTTGGGTCTTCCTGCTTGACCAACAACATCAACTGCCTGTCCCACTCGAACAGGTACAGGTAAAGGCTTCAGATTCTCATCCACTGTCAACAACATTCTTGGCTGTGGCCACATAGAAAAACAAATTGGCAGTGAGAAGCAAGTGATTCACAAGGTAAAAAGGAAGCAGATAATGTAGGTTGATGTGTCCAAATTCTAACAAACCTGCATTGCTAGAACAAGGAAGTAGAGGACATAGTGATATTTCCCAAAAATGATCGCTTTCATATCAAGACAGGCATGAAGCATTGTTATTAGACCAGCAAGTGCAGTCCTGTAGAGAGAAAATAAAATAATAATTCAAAAAAGAAAAGAACACTCATAGATCCCATCAAATGATTCCAGGAAAAGCCAATTTTCACCGAAGGAGATTTCTTACGGTGATAGTAAGAAGCGATCAGAATGATATGGATTGAGGGTCAATAAGCCCTTCCCCAAGTGTACCAGACCTTGGGCAATTCGCACCTGCATGGGCCAAGTGGAATCAGTCAGCTAATCTTTGATGGAACCCAGCAGCACAATTAGAAAACTAAAGACACATTTAGAATAAGCATTACACAGAAAAGAAGGCTGGAATCTTTGTAATAATAGCTGGAAAGATTGCGAAGCATTCCAGCTATGCGAGCATTGTTAGTTCCAGCACCCATCAAACCTAAGGAAATAACCGCAGCCTGCAGCATTTGAAAAAACAAGCAACTTTTAGAGGGTAAGCAACAGAATAAAATTTAAACCGTGAACCAAAGTGTGATCTTACCATTGCAACTTCTGAATCTGTATCGTGGCTAAGTCTACTTAATGTGTCCATAACATTAACCTGGCAGATATATGAAATAAAAATCATCAGCAAACAACACTTGTTTTGAATTCTCAGAAACAATTTAAAGAGTAGAAATTTAGATATGCAATCACAAGAAAAACTATTTGAAAAAAAAAAAAAGAACCACAAGAAAAACTATGTTAAATTTTTATTTCCCTCAATCTATGGACAGACAGACTGAAAGCCAAATGAACAGGTGAAAAGGGAAAAAGCAATTAATTGATTATTATCTCACTTTCTTTGTTTTTTCATCTACATAGATTGATTACAAGAATTTCTCCATTCATAACTGGAATTATAAAAGAATTTACTTAGTTTGCTTACCCAGCCCTGGTAATTATTTCAATAGTCAGTTAAAATCATCATAGTATACTTGTGCAAAATAGGCAAATTTTCAAATCACTACAAAAAGACTTTTTATACCTTAGGGTTTGATATACAGAGGAGTCCAAGGGCCAAAGGAACTGCTCTACGGATATTCTGCTGTCCATATTGTAACAGATGTTCCAATGAGCGAATTGCCATTTCAAGGCCCAACTCCTCAGCCATTGCTATCATAGCAATCCCAAGCACAGCTGGTCCCTGGTGAGTTTCGCCTTTCTCAAGGATTTCAGCACAACGACCAAGAAGGTTTTGAACCTATGAGAAAAGGAGTTAGCTACTAAGAAGAATGACTTAATATATCAGTAGCATTAAATGAATCAAATAGATTACCTTAAGAACATTCCCAGTGCCTGCATAGGCACAGGAAAGCAGTGTCATATAACAATACTTTCTTATTTTCTCATCAAATGTCTTGGACACTTCTGCTGTGGCCTCCACACTTTCCTGTTGAACACACATAAAAAAAAATCAAATAAAAAAGTTACAAGTGTCCCAGATTCATTTGACAAAAATGTTAGTGCGCAATAAATGAACCCCATGCACAATGTGGCAACAATACTTGACATAATAATACATGGAGTACAAAAGTAAATATTGGATTCCATAATAGCCTCCTCAAGTTGTAATTACCTGCTTCCCAAGATATAGAAGACCAAGGCCAAGTGGCAAAAATCGAGTAAGGGGGTCCTGCAAGTCTGACTTGCTCCTCTCCATCAACGACAATATAATAGCATGTGCAACCACTTCATTGCAGGAACCCACACAAACCAAGCCCAATGAGATCGCAGCAAATGCTATTACATCAAGTGGAGCTTTTGCATCATTAAGTACCAGGGACAATTTCCTGCATATCTGTCAATCACAAAAACACATAAGAAATCAAATGACAACGCACTTGTAAGCCCCTAATCATATAACATCACAATCTTTCCCTCTAATAATAACTTCTCAAACTCCAGTAGACATTTAACTAAACAAATATTTTAAACATCGCTAACAAGAATGATAATTTAGTGAATCAACAGTTGGATCAGTAAACTGAATAAAAGATGACTAATAAAAACACAGCCAACATCAGGGAGTTGAAATTTCTACAGCACACAAAGATGAAAGGGAAAAACTGTTTATTTACTAAGATAATAATTGCTATGGGCTACAAATTTATCAGAAGGAAAAGAAAGCTCACCTGCTCATTCTGAGTACCAGCATATGCAATTCCTAGCCCCATTATTGCACCAATTCGGATAGATGGTTCTTCTTTATCAACAAAATCATCAAGAAGTGCCAAGGCCTAAGAAAAGAAATCAAGTCAGAGAGAAATACATAATTTATAATTTATTGGTAACAAATTATGTTACTCTGGCACAAAAATTAAAAGAACTCACAGGATCACAGTCGTTTCTGATACCACAATTGACAATTCCAACCCCTAGTAGGGCACCAGAAATCACATGGTTGTCATTGCTGTGGAAATACTTATCAAGCTGAGCGAGCCCAGAGTCAACATCCCACATTAAAATCATACCCTGTAAAGGTAACATCAGTGAGATTTTTGCAGGCAGGTTGAAATTCACAGTAAATCACGTAAAGAACAAAAGCATACCAGGCTTGCTGCAGCACTGGTCTTCCCATGTTCTTTATTCTTGAAAAGCCAATTTCCTGAACCACCACTTGAAGAGTCTGTTGGAGGTGTCATTAACTTATCCTGTTACAAACATAAGTAAACAAATGTCAGTATAACCCACAACTTCGAGCATTTGCATGAAAAAAATATATATATATTTACCTGTCCAAAACCTGCATTTACAAATGCGTTAACAAATGTAGCAGCCAAATTCTGTTTGGCTGAATCAACACTAGAACCAGCACTAGCCCGGCCATCAAGCAAGTGTGCCTAACAAAAAAATAAAGCAATCAAACCATGAAGTTGGTATAGAAAAGACAAATATGATTGAATTATATACTTGTATAGAAATATAAAAACATTTGGATAGTAAAATCTCATTCCAGCACCATACAGAATCAAAAGTTCAAACCTTATAGATATCTTCAGGAGATTTGGGCTCCATGACCTCAATATCACGAGCAAGGGTAAGGTAACCCTCACTTAATTTGGTGTTGTTGATTATTTCCTCCAATACTTCTCTGTCTATATCATCTGAAGCAATATCATCATCAAGTTCAAAAGCAGTACCCTGAAAAAAATGAAATACCAGTTAACCACTGAGCACAAATGTATCAATAATTGCAACAAAACTAATTCAATACACATTTGTAAAACTTACATGTCGAGCAAGGATGTAAGAAAATTGTTTCTTTTGCTGCACATCATCACAAGAAGTATAGACCTGCTTGATATACTGCCATCATACACAAAGTTGTTAGGAATTAAACCACAATTACTTTTTATGCATAATAGATTCAATTTATTTGCATCAGACACAAATTACTCATACATAAGGTTACTCAAGTCAATGAAATCAAACAAGCAAACCTGCAAGTCATTGAGGAATAATGCAATCTGAAGTGCGCTTGCATACTCCGTAAATTTTATATATATCTCATATGCTATTTTCAGAACTACCAAATCATCTGGTCCAGGAAGGTATCTGCAAAATATTGCAAATTGAAATGTCAACACCATACACACATGATCTACTATTGAACATAGAGCAGGGTTGAAGACATTGTCCTTTGAATGCCATATATATATATATATAATATCTTTCTTTCTCTTTCATTCAAGAAGAAGAATTGGAAGTGAAGACTTCTTAAAAATTTTGTTCCACAAGAAGCATTCTCTTACTTAATTCTTCATCGCTCAATATGATAACTAGTCTAAAGTTGGGTGTACTTACAAGCTTTTTTGGTAGTTAAATGGTGCATATACATGGGCATTTATTTTGAAGATTTGCGCAATTAAGTAATGATAAGCAACTATAAGACATGTTATGTTGTAAGATTTTATAACAACGTAAATGTGGAAAGATTTATTCTTTGAAATCTATTGGTCAAAAAGTCCTAGTAAATCATGACTGTAATACACTCACTTTGCTGCACTGGTGAGGTAGAGACAAGTCCTCTTGAAATTTGTTTTGTCCACATACTTACTTAAAATATTAAGGTCTTCAACCTGGATTTAGTCAAAACAAAATATTTTCAGAGGAAGAAAAGAAAATTGATAAAAGAATACTAGGAAGATTGAAGAAATAATATTGGGCTTTACCTCCATTAAAAGGTCCACGGCTTCAGGTTCAGCATTGTGCTGCGAAACAATAAAAATGATCAGATATAAAAAGCACAGTTATTGATATGGGGATATGGTAGACAGCATTTGGATATTTT
>Ga0307517_10005117_pt1 | contig 19935 bp, 15 predicted proteins | sample 23_EM_MG_FD_194515 | JGI IMG/M metagenome (GOLD analysis project Ga0307517, IMG submission 194515) | Populus trichocarpa ectomycorrhiza microbial communities from riparian zone in the Pacific Northwest, United States - 23_EM | ecosystem: Host-associated > Plants > Roots > Unclassified | place... | reverse complement strand
GACGGTCGCCTTGATGGGGATCATGTCCCCGCCGAGCCCGTCGTCGTCGAGCCAGGTGGTGAAGCTGTGCGTGCCGTCGGGAAGCTCGGCGACCCGGCGCCGCAATCTTCGCGCCGTGTAGGTGAGCGTGTCGTCGATCGCGGCCAGCATCTTGGCCTTCCCCATCTGGGCCGCGACTTCCAGGAGCTGGCTGGCGCCTCGCTCATTCGTTGAGATCTGCACCTGCAGGTCGAGGGCTCGCTGCTCCGGCAGTCGCGAGTTCGACGCGATCAGGTTGACCAAATCAGCGTCCACCACACCCCCGCGAGCGACGCGGATCACCGGGATCCTCAGACCTTCCTCGAAGATGCTCTTGGCCTTGGCGGAGATCGAACCGGGAACCGATCCACCGATGTCAGAATGGTGGCCGATGTTCGCTGCGAAGGCGAGTAGCTTGCCCTCCCGAAATACCGCTGAGACGATCGAGATGTCGGGAAGATGGGTGCCGCCGGCGAGATAGGGATCGTTGCAGATGAAGGAATCGCCGGGCTGGATCTCCTCAACGGGATAGCGTTTCAGGACGGCCTGCATGGCTCCCATCAGGGAGCCGAGGTGGATCGGCATGTGCGATCCCTGGGCGATGAGGCGTCCTCCCGCGTCGAAGAGACCCACAGAGAAGTCCCGTCTTTCCTTGATCTGACTGGAGAATGACGAGCGCACCATCGTGATCGCCATCTCCTCGGTGATCGAGAGCATGCGATTGGAGAAGACCTCCATGGCGATGGCGTCGAAACCGCGCGCGGGTGTCTGAGTCATCATGCAGCTCCATTGACCTTGAGATCGACGAGGAAATTGCCGGCTTCGTCCACGACGCCCACCTGGCCGGGGCCGACGACGATGGTGGAACTCATCTCTTCGATGATCGCGGGACCTGGCAGAGGAGTCGAGACCGGAAGCGCGCCGCGACGGTAGACCGGCGTCCCGAGCCAGCCGAACTCCTCACCGAAATAGACTTCGCGCTCGTCGATGACCGCTTCTGCAAGGCTGGTACCATTGGCCGGCACTGCCGCCGGAAGCGTGGGCAGACGCCCGACCGCTTGCAGCCGGCAGTTTACGACCTCGATCGTGTGCGTCGGCAGGTCGTAGCCGAACTCCGCACGGTGCGCGGCGTGGAATGCATTCGCGAAGGCCTCGAGGCCCTCCTGCTCCGGAAGCGCGACACGGATGTTGTGATTTTGACCCAGGTAGCGCGCGTCCAGCATAGTGATGAGTGCACGATCCGACTGCGGGACGTGCTCTTCTTCGAGCCACTCGGCTCCATCCTGACTCAGGCTCGCGATGGTTTCCGCGATCCGCGGCCAAGTCGTCGCGCTCGCCTGGTGCAGCGTGGTGCGAACGAAGTCGCGGCTGATGTCTGACAGGAGGACACCCCGGGCGCACATTGTGCCCGGCTCTTGGGGGATCATCACTTGGCGCATCCCGCAGGCGACTGCGACGTCTGACGCGTGGAGAGGACCGGCGCCGCCGAAGGCGAACAGCGTCAACTTAGCGAGGTCATAGCCGTGCTCGCTGGACACCGCCCGGATCGCACGGCTCATGTTCGCCGTGGCGATGCGCAGCATGCCGAAGGCTGCGGCCTCGACTGAGATGTTGAGTGGCTTCGCGAGCCGCTCATCGATGGCGGCGATCGCCGCCTCCCTGTCGACCTTCAACCGGCCCTCAAGAAGCGAGGTGGGATTGAGCCGCCGGAGTACGATGTTGGCATCGGTGAGAGTCGGCTCTGCTCCGCCCCTGCCGAAGGCAACCGGACCGGGGACGGCACCCGCGCTCCTAGGTCCAACCTTCATCGCAAGCGCGTCGTCGACTGCACCGATGCTGCCACCGCCCGCGCCGATCACATGGATGTCGATCATCGGAAGTTTGACCGGGTAGTCCGCGACCAGTCGCTCACTGGTGAACTTGGGACGCCCGTTAGTGATCAGCGACACGTCGGTGCTGGTGCCGCCGACATCGAAGGTGACAAGGTCCAGGGTCCCTGCAGCTCGCCCGATACTGGCGGCACCCACCACACCTGCGGCCGGTCCGGACAGGCATGTCAGCACGGGCAACCGCTCGACCGTGCTGATCGGCAGCAGGCCTCCGTTCGAATGGATTGTCAGCGGCTCCACCTTGATGCCGCTTTCGCGGACCTTGGTCCGCAAGCGGTCGAGATAGGCCTTCATCTTCGGGCCCACATAGGCATTCAGCACCGTGGTGGATGTCCGCTCGAACTCCCGGAACTCCGGCAACACCTCGGACGAGACGGAGATGTAGACGCCTGGCAGCTTCTCCGCGACCCGGTCGCGAACCTGCTGCTCATGAGCGGGGTTTCGGTATGAATGGAGGAACGAGATCGCGACGGACTCCACCTTCGCGCGGGCCAGATCTTCGAGCGCGGCATCCACGCTCTCCATGTTCAGCTCCCGTAGCACTTCGCCGGTTGCATCGAGCCGTTCGTCGATCTCGAGACGGTGGGCACGTCGCACGAGTGGGTCCGGCTTCGTCACCGTGTAGTCGAAGAGGCCGGGGCGGGTCTGCCTCCCGACAGCGAGCACGTCCCGGAATCCACGTGTCGTAAGCAAACCGGTGCGAACGCCTCGGCGCTCGATGATCATGTTGGTCGCAACGGTCGTGCCGTGGCCGATGTATTCGACTTCCTCCGGCGCGATGTCGAAGAGCCTCAGGACCTCCTGAATGCCCGACACGATCGCTTCCGACGGATCAGACGGGGTCGAAGGCGTCTTGAAGAACTCTAGCGTCCCGGAGACGGGGTCGGAGACCACGAAATCGGTGAAGGTGCCGCCAACATCCAGTCCTATTCGATACATGCTCTGTCGGGCTCCGAGTGTGGATTTCAAATCGGGAAGTTCTGAGATGAAGCAGCCACTTGATGCAGTCAAAGTCAGGAAAACGGCCTGAATATAGCGATTGGTTATGAAGTGGGGCGCTTTTCGTTCAGGTGAACCTTGTCAGCCCAGCCGCCTTCGCATCGGCCGCCTCAAGGGCTTCCGATGCCATCACTGCTTCCCTAAGCGGCCTCATTGCTGCCTTAAGCAGAAGCGCTCCCACCGGCATGCAGATTCCGGATAGCAAAGCTAGCGACCAGCCGATCTTGTCGGGGTCTTGGAAGACGAAGTCCGTGATTGCTCCGACGACGGCGGGACCGAAGCCCATGCCGAGAATACCGTAGAGCGCGTAGGCCAGCGCGGTGAGCTGCCCACGCAGTTCGTTCGGAGCCAGCAGCGCGAGGCTCGCGGCAAGGTAGAGCATCGACGGTATGGTAACGGCGAGAAGGACGACGTAGACACCGAAGAAGAGCCAGGGGCCGGGCATAAAGAAGCTGCCCACGGCGAGCGGCGTCGAAGCGAGAGCGACCCAGGAATAGAATAGCAGGTTCGCGTCCTTCCGACCACGCGCATACAGCCAGTCCACGATTCCGCCCTTCAGGACCAGGGCACCGGCAGCCACGAGGCTGGCGACGCTGAGCATAGGTCCATACTGGATCGGCTCCAGCCCGTATCGACGGGTGACGAAGGTCGGCACCCACGCCGTCATCGCGTAGCCGCACAGTGCGATGAGTGAGAAGCCGGCATACATGAGGGTCATGAGCCGGCGGTTTTCCCTAAGGAATGCCAGAAGCAGACCCGGCTTGGGCGGGGCGGCGCTCTTGCGACCGAGGCGCGGTGGCTCGGAGAATGTGAAGACCAGCAGGGCCGCGAAGATTCCGGGCACGCCGATCGAGAAGAAGACCAGCTGCCACGGTTTGACTACACCGAGGAGTGGAAGGGTAAGAATGGTCCCACTGAAGAGGCCGATCAGCAAGCCGCCAAGTCCGAATGCGGTGGCGGATCCGACCTTGTTGCTAGCCTGATAGATCGCCAGTGCTGTGGTCAGGCGCTCTCTGGGAAACTTGTCGGCGAGCAAAGACGTCGCAGCTGGACCGAGCATCGCTTCTCCCGTTCCGACGCCGAGCCGTGCGAGGCCAAGGGCTACAGCAGAGTGCGCGAGACCACTTGCTGCCGTCGCCATCGACCAGAAAGCTACGCCGAAAAATACGAGCTTGCGCCGGGGCGACCGGTCTATCAGCCAGCCGAGCGGGAGCGCCGCCACGCCCAGCGAGACGCCGAATGCGGGTCCGAGGATCAGGCCCATCTCGAAGTCGCTCAGGCCGAGGTCGGCCTGGATCGGCTCGACGAGCATCGTCAGCATATATCGGTCGAGGAATGAGAGGACGTAGAAGAAGCAGAGGACGAAAAGCGCCCACCAAGCTCCCCAGGTCGCTCTGGGTCGCATAGGCGCATGGGCGGTGGCTGGCTTGATCATGGCACGCTCTCATCTACGCGGGATAGATTGCTTGGAACCGATCGCGGACACTAGGAAGAAGTGGCCCATGCCAATAGGACCAAGAGTCGGGGCGAACATTCTGAAGAGTTATGAAGTGGGTAGACGCTTTGGGTGCCAGCGTTCGTAGGCACAGCGGAAACGATTTCGGCAGGCGCTCGTGGGAGTGCCTGCCGAAATCGGATCGAACGCTGCGCTAGGACAGCGGGATGTTCGACCGATTAGAAGTCGAACTGCACGCGCGCCCAATAGGAGCCGCCCGTGAAGCCATACGGGCTGGTGCGCGGATACTGGTTGTAGCCCAGGTCCAGGCGCGCGATGGCGGTGTCCGGCGGATACACGTTGAACAGGTTGTCTGCGCCTGCCGAGAGACTGACCTTGTCGCTAAGCCGATATTTCACCGAGACGTTCGTGATGAACTCGGCCGGGAAGGTTCTATCGTTGGCGATCGTGTTATTGCGGACTGAGAACTCGCCGTAGTGGATCCCCTGCAGGTTGAGCTCGAAGCGACCAATCGTCCAGTTCGCGCCTAAAGCGACCTTGGTTTCAGGTATGCCGTCCTCGAGATAACCGCGGGTCACCCGGTCGATCAGGACGTAGGAGCTTCCCAATGCGGTTAGTGCGGCGGGGGTCGGGATGACGCTGGTGATCCGGGTCTTGTTGTAGTTGAAGGCCGCGGTCAGGCGCAGGTCACCGGCGCTGCCGAGACCCGTCCGATAGCTCGCCACAATGTCGAGCCCCTTCGTGCGGGTGTCGATCGCATTGGTGAAGTATTGTGCGGCAAGGTTGGGCTGCAGGCCATTGGCGACCAGGATGTTGTTCACCGCGGTGCCCTGTAGGATGCCCGTCAGCGCGATCCGGTCATTGAGCTTCACGATATACCCGTCGACCGTCAACGTGAGGCCGGGAGCCGGAGTGAGCGTGACGCCAACGCTGGCGTCCACTGACTTCTCCGGACGCAGCGGCGTTGCACCCAAGGCGATCGCGGCAGGCGAGTCGACTGGGATCGTCGCGGTGGTGATCGTCTGTCCCAACGTCGCCGGCGCGGTGCTTACCGAGCTGCGTGCATTGGAATAGTGCGTTTGAGCAAGGGCCGGTGCACGGAAGCCGTTGCCAATCGAACCGCGCACGGCCAGCCAGTCCGTCAGCTCATAGCGTGCCAAGACCTTGCCGACGAGGCTGGATCCCGCGGTGTCGCTGAAGCGTTCGTAGCGTCCCGATGCGCCGATGAAGAACCGCTCGCTCGGATCGTAGCCGACCTCGGCGTAGAGGCCCAGGATGTTGCGGTTCCACGATCCGGCGTCGGCGGGGCGGAAGCCGGGGACGCTCTGAGCACCGGGCGTCGGGATCGTCGTCGCGAATGGCTGCCCAGCTGGCCTCACGTAGGTCCCGCGAATGTAGCTGCTTGGCTCGCCCGCCGCGATCGCGAAGGCGTCGTAGCGATGCTGCGCGCCGAACGACACCTGCAAGCTGCCACTTCCGACCTCGAACTTGCGTGTGAGATCGAGTGAGTTCGTCCATTCCTTCGAGACCAGCGTGCCGAGGTAGAACGAAGTCGGGCTCGACGGCCCGATGCTCGCATTGAGGCTCTCGTCCAGCGACTCCTTGGCGCGGTTCTGGCCGAAGGAGGAGGACAGGTTCCAGTCCCAGCCCGCCAGCTGCCCTCGCGCGCCGACCGCGAGCTGGGCGTCGATCTCCTCAAGGATCAGGTTCGGGTAGAAGATATCGGGATAGATCTCCGGAAGGCCGGTCGTCCCTGAGTTGGGGATCTGCGGTGGGTAGAGGATCTCCGAGCGGCGCTTGTTGAGGATGCCGAACGAGTAGACCGTGACGCCGTTGAACTCGTTCTCGAAGTTGAAGCCGCCAGACAGGAGACGATACGGGAAGGTGCCGAAGCTCTTGTTGATCTGCCGATTGACAGTTGCTTCGCGCGGATCGGGCTGGCCATTGACGCGCGGATAGAGCTGGATGGTCGACGCGATCGGGAACGAGCGGTCCGATTGTTCCTGCGATGACGCGAGGAAGAAGACGTTGAAGTTGCCGGTATCGGCCACTTCAAGGCCGTAGTCGCCGCGCACAACCAGGAGCTCGCCGTCGCTACGGTCGAAGTTCTGACCGTATTGCGCGCTAATCGAGCCGCCGGGCGTCTTCTTCAAATTGATATTGATCACGCCGGCGATCGCGTCTGAGCCATACTGCGCGGCCGCACCTTCGCGGAGCACTTCGATCCGGTCGATGCCCGACGACGGGATCATGCCGAGATCGACCGGCACCGAGCCGTTGTAGAGGGCCTGGCTAATGTTGATGAGGGAGGTGTGATGCCGCCGGGTTCCGTTGATGAGCACCAACGTGTGGTCCGGGTTCAGACCGCGCAATCCGCCCGTTTGAATAGCGGAGCCGGTGCCCGAACCAGACTTGGACGGCTGGTTGAACGAAGGCACCAGGACCTGCAGGTTCTGGTAGAGGTTGGCTCGGCCGCCTGCCTCCAGTTCCTTGGCACCGACCACATCGACGGGCGTCGGGCTGTCGATGACTGAGCGGGCTTGGCCGCGGACGCCCGTGACGACAATGTCCTGGCCATCACTGGCCTCCGGCGTCTCCTGTGCTTCGGAGGGAGCGGTCGCTTCGGCCTGTGGCGCCGTCTGTGCCGACGCTGCGGTGGCGACGAACGGTCCGATCATCGCCAGTGCCGAGGCGGTTCTCAATAGGATGCCGTTCTTGATCCGATGTTTGCGCATGTGACGCCTTCCCCTGTTCTGTTTCTGAAGCCGCGACGCAATCTTTTGTGCGCCTGAGGGAAGAGGCTATCGAACCGAAAAATGTAACTCAAAGACCGAAATCCTGCAATCTCATATTGTGGGGTTATGAACTTTTAAGGCCTTTGTGGGATTTGAATCTCGGTTTTCCCGCACGTTGTTGGCTCGCAGCCAAGCCCTTCCAGTCCACCGTTCATTCGTATATTGCATCGGGCCGAACCACTTCATTCTTCGGAGCTATGAATGCGTAGGCACATCAATCTGCGCCAGATCGAGGCCTTCAAGGCCGTCATCGAGAATGGGACGGTTAGCCGGGGTGCGGAGGTCCTGAACATCTCCCAGCCGGCAATGAGCAAGCTGATCGCACATCTGGAGTTCGACACGGGACTGAAGTTGTTCGACCGCGTGAAGAAGCGCCTGGTCCCCACCGAGAACGCGCTGAGGCTCCATGACGAGGTCGAGCGCATCTTCACCGGGGTCCGCCAGGTCGAGAGCGCGGTTGAGGCTCTACACCGCGAGGAGCAGGGCCGTCTGGCGATTGGCGTCCTGCCTGCGCTGTCAGCATCCTTCATCCAGCGGGTGACGAGTGGCTTCGTCAAGACACATGCCAACGTCTTCTGCTCGGTCCACGCGCTCAGTTCGCCGTGGATCGTCGAACGGCTGGTCGCGCGGAAGCTCGACATCGGGCTTATCAATGGCCGCATCGACAATCCCCACGTGACGATCGAGACGCTGATGGAGCACCCTCTCGTTTGCGTCATGCCGAACGACCATCCTTTGGCGGCTAAGAAGCGGGTCAAGCCAGGTGACCTGGACAAGCTTCCCTTTGTCGCCTTCGAATCCCACGTGTTCCTCGCTCGGCTGGTTGAGGAGATGTTCGAGGAGCACGGCATCGCCCCGAAGACGGTTCTCTCGGCGAGCGCGGCGCTGTCGGTGTGCGAATTCGTGGCTGCGGGTTTCGGTGTGTCGCTCGTCCACCCCCTTATGGTCAGCGGTCTTGAGCACAGGCTCGCAGTGAGGCCGTTCGAGCCGGGGATACTCTACAAGTTCCAGCTTTGCCGGAGCGCCGACAGCAAGAACGCCCGCCTCGTCGATGCCTACGCTCAGGAGATGCGCGATGCCGCCGCGCTCGTGTCAAAGGCGATCATGGCGCAGGGCTGATCCTCGTACACGCTTTCGCTTCTGCCAAATAGGTCGCCCTAGCCACTTGCAAGCGCGCGCGCGGACCCGACGGATACCTCTTGCATCAAGCGTTGGGGAGCCAGTCCGCAGATGTCCACACTGGACCGTCCCTCAAGCAGCAGCTCTGCCGTTGCCACTCCCAGCGCCGGGACCAGCTGGAAACCATGGCCGGAGAAGCCGAGGAGATGCATGAGGCCAGGAACGGACGGCGAGAGCCCGGCGACCGCCATGTGGTCGGCTGACAGTCCGTCGAGACCGGCCCAGGTGCGCACGATCCGCAGGCGCGCGATTCCGGGGAACATCGCCACCGCTGCAGCGGCCTGCTTGGCGAGACGCTCCGCGTCGATCTCTGTCGTCTCGGCCTCGAGGTCATGGCGGGCCTGTTGACCGCCACCGATCAGGAGCGTGCCTTGGCTGGACTGCTTGAAGCTGAGCTTCCGGCCGACGGTCGAGACGGTGGGCCGGACGAACGGGGCGATCCGTTCCGTCACAATCATCATCGAGGCCTTGGTCTCGAGCGGGATCTCGTCGCCGGCCATGGCCGCGATGCCGGACGCCCATGCGCCCGCCGCATTGACCAGCAGGGGCGCCTCGAACGCCCGGTCGCCGGCGGCCACCCTCCATGTGCCTTGCAGGTGGGACAGACCCCCGACGCCCACGCCTTCATGGACGGTCACGCCCGCCGCCAATGCGGAGCGGAGGAATGCCGGCAGCGTGCGATGGGGGTCGGCGGCCCCATCACGCCTGGCGATCGATCCTCCCACGCAGTGGCGCGCGAGGGCAGGCACGAGTTCACGCAACTCGTCGGCGTCGATGATCTCCTCGTGGGTGAAGCCGTCCTGGCGGAGACCGTCCACTCGCGCGCGCAGAATATCGAGTTCAGCGTCTGATTCCGCGACCTTTATCTGCCCGTCGGCGTGGAAGCCGCAGTTGTCACCGACCAGATTTTCGATGTCGTGCCACATCTCCATTGATCTGAGGGCGATAGGCAGCTCGGCCCGTCCTCGGTTGAGTGTCCTGACTCCCGCCGCGGAAGAGCCGGACGCGTGGCGGCCGATGCGTGCTCGCTCCACTAGGATTACGCTTACGCCACGACGGGCGAGTTGAAGCGCGGCCGAGAGGCCGTGAAGCCCTCCGCCTATGACGATTGCGTCTGCTGTTTCAATCACGAGGCTTCGTCCATTGAGGCTAGCTCGCCGAGCGTGAGGGGCTTCAGGGGAGCCCTGATCCGGAGGAAGCCAGCTTCCTCGCGGCCAACCCCATGCACCTCGGCGATGATACGGTTGAGGCTCGCACCGCACTGCCGCCCCTGACACGGTCCCATGCCCGCACGGGTGGCGAGCTTGACGCCATCCGCTCCGAGGTGTGGGCGACCCGTTAGGGCGGACCGTATCTGGCCCGCTGTGGCCTCCTCACAGCGACACAGCATCGTTGCATCCGGAATCGCCATCTCGACGGGCGGGTAGGCCTGGTCAACGAAACGGCGGAAGCGCGCGGCGCTGGCGAGCTTGCGGCGTAGGGGCGCGGCCGCGACCTCAGCGTCTTGGGCTGACACCTTCCCGTCCGCATGGGCGATCCCAATCGCGGCAAGCTTTCCCGAGACCATCGCGGCGCGCGCGCCAGCGATCGTCGCGCCGTCTCCGGCGACGAAGATCTCGGGAACGGAGCTGCGGCCGAACCGGTCCACGATTGGCTCGAGGCAGCGTTGAGCGTCGTTCCATTGGTGCGCGCAGCCAGCTGCCATCGTGCCGTGCAGGCTTGGCACGACACCATCATGGACGAGCAGGAGCTTTGCTGGGACCTCGCCCGCGTCCCCGGAACGGGTCGTGTAGCGGATCGACTCAAGACAGTCCGAACCAACGGCCTCGAGCGCGGTCACGCCGCGGATGGTCCGCATCGACGCCAGGCCGACCGACCAAGCCAGTCCTCGCGCGAGATCGCGCCAGCCATAGGGAATCGCACCTGGCAGGAATTTCGCCGCGGCCGCGACTCTGCCGGTTGGAGTCGTGTCCAGCACCCCGGCGATTGCGCCGCCTGCCGAGGTCAGCTGATGTGCATACAGGAGGAGGAGCGGGCCGGAGCCGGCGAGCCAGACCGGATCGTCGGGGATTTGTCGCGCCGTCTTCAGCAGAATCTGGGCCGCGCCTATCGTCATCACGCCGGGCAGTTGCCAACCTGGGAACGGCATCGGACGCTCCTGTGCGCCGGTCGCCATCAGAACGAAGCGCGGCTTCAGGATCCTGGCCTTTCCGCTCTGCGTGACGAAGACTCGGGGACCGGCCTCGATTTGCCAGACTTCCGTGGCCGGCAGGTAAGTGCCTCCGTCCTTCCGGAACCGTGCCGCCAGATCGGCGCCTGTCCTCTCCTCGCCGCCATGCGCTTCCCGCGACTCGATGGCCGCGAATATCCGGCCACCTGGCGAGGGCTGATCGTCCACCACGATCACCGCCAAGCCGCGCTGCTGCAGGTCCAGCGCAGCAGACATCCCTGCGGGGCCGGCGCCAATCACGAGGACGTCAGTCATCTGCACGTGCCCCCAGCGGGTCCGGCCGGCCTGCTTGTCGGCGGACGGAAAGGCCTTCGCGCACGCGGGTTAGACAACTCCGCGTCGATGTTTCTCCATCAACCTCGACCAGGCAGTCGAAGCAGACGCCCATCATGCAATAGGGCGCACGAACCGCGCCGCTGACCGGCGTGTTTCTCGCCGAATATGGCGGGATTCTGAGCAGAACGGCGGCGAGGGGTTCCCCGTCCTCGGCCGCGAAAGTCACACCGTCGACGATGATCGTGACCTCTCGGTTCGATAATCTTCCCGCCTTTAGCTTTTGAAACATCTGCCGCTTTCGGAATTGGTCGTAACAGCGATGTTTCTCATGGACCAAAACGTCAAAGTTCAGTTTTCGGCCTATTTATTCTCCAGGGTTATATTCGAGCGCACGAGGGCGGCTCTGAAGGACCAGTCTCTTCACGGCATCGGCGACGGTCAGTCTCGTCGGGATTGGCTGGCAGGCCGCCGCCGCTTCAGGCCTCGCGATACTCCGCGACTGCGTCGCACTCGACCGCGAATTTGCGGGGCACCCAACGCTCGGATGGGCGGGCATGATGCTGCCGCGCCGGTTCTGCTGCACGTCAGCGAGTCCGGTGAGGATCACGACCGGCACGATGACAGCGAGAGCGGCACGGTGATCGCGATCTTCGTCAGGACCGCGGCGGTCAGCGCCAGCTGGCGCTCCCGACGTTCTAACCCAAGCTTCCGGCGAAGCGTTCGGCCAAATGATCCCGCTTGAACGCCTCGACAACGAAGTCGACAAAGACGCGCGTTTTCACAGGCAACAATGTGCGGCTCGCGTAATAGATGGAGATCGGCCCACCGTCGCAATACCATTGGGGCGCAAGCCGCACGAGCGTACCGCGTTCCAAATGCGGGAGCGCGTGACAAACCGCGATCAATGTCACGCCGAGGCCAAGCAGGGCTGCCCGGCAGGTCGCTTCGGGATCGTCGAGGACGATCGTCTCGGTCAACTTCGCGGGAATCTCGGTGCCTGCAGCGTTGCGCATGATGCGTTCGCGAATCCGGCCCGTACGCGGTGAGCGCCACGCGATCCCGTCGTAGGCCGCAAGCCCGGCCGGGTCGGTCGGCGATGGGCGATTCTTGAGATATTCCGGCGAAGCCACCGCGATCAGGTGGAGCGGCGCAAGCGCGCGCGAGACGACGCTTGGTCTCCATTCAATCCCGCCGCCGATCGCGACATCGTAACCGTCGGCGACCAGATCGATCTGCCGCGTCGTAAATTGCCAATCGGGCCGAATGCCGGGATAGCGGGCCAGGAACGCTGGCAGCAGCGGAAGGATGTAATCTGCGCCGAAGTTGAGGCCCATGCTCACCTTGAGCACGCCCGCCGGCTCGCCTCCGTCCGTGGCCATGCCCGAAATCGTCTGCTGAAGTCCTTCCAAATTGTCCTTGATGGCGAGAAGGAAGCGCTCACCCGAGTCCGTGAGCGTCAGTTTGCGCGTGCTCCGGTGAAACAGCCGGACGCCGAGGTTGCGTTCCAGCATCGCCACGTTCCGGCTGACTGCGGCCGGCGTGAGGGTGAGCCGACGTGCCGCAGTCGAAAAACTGGCGCTCTCGGCGCTGCGGACAAATGATTCCAGGTTCGCGAGAGTTTCCAGAGCAGCTCTCCTTCAATCAATGCTTGTAGGACTTTCCACTCATTCCCGACTATTTCTAGAGAAATTGGTCGGCATAATCCACTGCGCAAACGCAATGGATGACAGACATGACTACGACAATTGCCCCAAAAAATGGTCTCGGCGCTCTCCTCACCCCGGAAGACTCGGTTCTCATTTTGATCGACCACCAGCCCTTCCAGTTCGCCAATCTGCACAGCCATGAGCCGATGATGATCATTAACAACGTCATCGGCCTTGCGAAGGCGGCCAAGGTTTTCAATGTCCCGACGATCCTGACCACCGTGGTGGAAGACCGCGGAGGCAAGCTCATCAAGGGATTGCAGGACGTCTTTCCGGGCCAGAAGCCGATCGACCAGACCTGGATCAACACCTGGGAAGACACGCGGGTCGTCGACGCGGTGAAGAAGACGGGCCGCAAGAAGCTGGTCATGGCAGCGCTCTGGACTGAAATCTGCCTCGCCATGCCGGCGATCCAGGCGGCCGGCGAAGGCTATGAGGTCTACGCCGTCACTGACGCGTCGGGAGGCGTCAGCGCCGAAGCGCACGAGATGGGGGTGCGCCGCATGATGATGGCCGGCGTCGTGCCGATCAACTGGTTGGCGGTCTCGAGCGAATGGCAACGCGATTGGGCTCGCCAGGACTCAGCGGCGGCGCTCGGCGAGTCTGTTTTACCTCACACCGGCGGCACCGGGACTGCCTTTGCCTGGGAATTTCAGCTTCTGGGTCAGGCGGCCGGCGTCGGCGCCTGAGACTCGCCCCGTGCCGTGGCGCGCGGGATCACCAATGGTTGGAGGACCATCATGACCAAGACCGATGTGAGCGAGGCCGCCAAGGCAGTTGTTCGGCGCAATACCGAGGATGTGCAGGGCGGCGGGAATTTCGAGGTGTTCGAGGAATTGTTCGCCGACGATTTTCTAGACCATACCCCGCAACCGGGGCGCACGCCCGACAAGGCCGGCGCGCGCGAACTCTATAAGGTTCTGCGCGCCGCCTTCCCGGATTTCCACGCGGTGATCCACTGGCAGCTCTCCGATGGGGACCGGGTGACCACGTACAAGACCTATCACGGCACGCACAAAGGCGACTTCTTCGGGATCGCGCCGACCGGTCGCGAAATCCAGTTCGAGACCGTGGACGTGATGCGTGTGCGCGACGGCAAGATCGCCGAGCACTGGGGCGTGGCCAACCTCTTCTCGCTCATGCAGCAGCTCGGCGCACTTCCCGCCCAGCCGACAACCTAGCATCACACAATCGGGAGCATGAACATGAGCATTGGCATCATCGGAGCCGGCAATATCGGGCTCGCCGTCGCAAAGACTCTGTCGCGCGCCGGAGTCGCCGCAACCATCGCCAACAGCCGGGGCCCGGACTCGTTGAAGGAGTCCGTTGCTGCCCTGGGCCCGGCCATCAAGGCCGGGACGCGCGAGCAAGCCGCCGCCGCCGACATCGTCCTGATCGCGGTAAACTGGTCGAAACTGCCAGTGGCGCTAGAGGGACTGCCGGCCTGGGGTGGACGGATCGTCATCGACGCCAACAATCCGATCGAAGGCCCGCTGTTCAAACCGGCCGAATTGCACGGCCTCGTCTCAAGTCAGGTGGTCGCCGACCTGGTGGCCGGCGCACGCCTGGTGAAGGCGTTCAACCATCTGCGGGCGGACGTATTGGCGAGCGACCCAGGCGCGGACGGCGGCCGCCGCGTGCTGTTCTACTCCGGCGACGACGACGGCGCGAAGGCGGAGATTGGAGCGTTGATCGATCGCCTCGGATTTGCGGGTATCGACCTTGGCCCCCTCGCGGTCGGCGGCAAGCTTGCACAGTTTCCCGGCGGACCATTGCCGAACCAGAACCTCGTCAGGATCGGATAGCTCAGACGTTGCCGCTTCGGAGGCGGGTGGCCGACCGAGGAACGCAGCGCTCGCTGGACCAAGCTGCCTTGTTGCGGCATGTTTCGCCCCACTCGAGCGGATTTGAATAGCTCAGCGATCTGGAGGTCTCGAAAACCTTCTACCACCGGCTCTTCACCTTCCTCGGCTTCGAGGTTCTCGGCGATTATGGGGAGATGATCGGCTGGACCAACAACAAGACCCGGTTCTGGATTGGCCAGGCTGATGAGGAGGGCCGCAAACGTCGATATCGGATCGGCGATGTCGGGTTCCACCATTATGCGTTCGAGCTGCGCAGTCGCAAGGATGTCGATGCCCTGCAGGCGTTCCTGAAGGAGACCGGCGCGACTATCGTCGATCCGGCGGACGAATATTATGAGGATTATTACGCCGTCTTCTTCCTCGATCCGGACGGGCTGAAGCTTGAAGGCATGAAATATGGAGAGAAGGCGGCGCGCGCTGCGAAGCCGGGGCGATAGCGATCAGGCCAGGACCTATGTATGCTTACGAGAACGTGCGGGTCCGGACGGCAACGGCAGGAATTGGGCGTATTGTGTTGAAAAACTCGGTCAGAGTGCCGCCGGGGCCGTTCTTCGGCAAGAATGGTTCATCTTGATGGAGCCTCTTGAATCATCCTTGCGCCTTGGCACTAGATGGGATTCGATAATTACCCCGGACAACGCATCCTCGAGTTTTTCAACAGAATAGGGCGCGAAGCCGCCCTTCCATCTGACGCCGAGCGAGTTCGCTCATCGCCCATCCGATCTTAACCACGCCTGGTGGGATGGCTGCCGCAAACCAGAGGTGATGCCAGCCGGTACGACGCGGCTTGGACGTAATCCCTTGCGGCTTCCCGTAGTTCAGCCAGCTTGTGATTGAGCACATCGAAAGCACTCTCAAGCGTTTCGATTTCGCTGGTCACGCCCTCGGTATCGGCCTGGATCGTGGCGATCGTGGTGGACATACTTTGGGCCGCCAATGCCGTTTCGTCGACAGCGGCAGTGATGGTCGCGACGGTCCGGGCCTGCACGCCGACCGCGACGCGAATGCGCGCTGCCGATGTCTGCACCTCGGCGACCGTGTCGCGAATGGCGCTGTTTGTCGCAAGCGTGGTCCGTGTGGCCGACTGAATCGCCGCCATCATTTCGGCGATCTCGTCGAGGGCATGGTCGCTCTGCGTGGCGAGCATCCTGATTTCCTGGGCCACGACGGCGAAGCCGCGTCCAGCCTCCCCAGCGCGCGACGCCTCGATCGCTGCGTTCAAGGAGAGCAACTTGGTCTGGCCCGCCACATCGCGGATCAAGTGCAAGATCGTTTCGATCGTTGCAGCGGTTTCGGACAGCGCCCGGGAAACCTCGACGGCGTCCTCCAATTGCCCCGACGCCCGTGTTGCGATCTGGGCGGCGACCTCGACTTCTTCTCGCACCTCCTCAATTGCGCGGAGGAGGCCAGCGGCGGTTTGGGCGGCGTCTCCCATGGCAGTGGCCGACTGCTCCGCGGCAGAGGCGACTTCCGAGGTTTGGGCGAGCATCCCGCGCGTCGCCTGCGAGGCGTCGGCGGCGCGACCGCGCAATTCCCGGCCGAGCCCAGATGCATGAGCAACGCCGCTTTCAATGCAATCACGGAAAAGGTGCGCGCGCCACTCACGCTCATCCGCCTGCTTCCGGAGCCTGATGTCCGTGAAATGGTTACCCAAGGCGCAATCTTCGAGCGCGCCAATGCGTCCGACCGCACCTAGGAGCTGAGCGCACTGACCGGGATCGTCAGCCCCCTGTTCCACGACGATCCTCGTGACATGGCTGAACTGCGCCGCCAATGCCGCGCGGACTGTCGTCAAGCCTCGGTTGTCCGCCGCCGCGAGGGCCCAGTACAGGTGCATCTCGTCCGCCCAATCCGGATCATCCAGCGCAGCGAACATCTTGCCCAAAGCCTGAATGCAGCGGCTTCGATACATCTCTTCGTCGGAGGGGCTCGGGCGGAGTTCGATCGGCGCGACGCGCATGAAATGAGCCCAAAACGCATCGACAATGTCAGGCTCATGTCCGGCGATGACGCGACCGATCTCCCGGGCGTCCACCACCAGCTGACCGTCGGGATCGAATGTGTCGAGGCGTGCCACGAAGGCGCCATCAACGTCTGGGCGCGTTTCAATGGCGCCGGCGGACGGACGCGACCTCGTCACCGAGCCTTTCCATTAATCACGAAGAACATCGCCGTTCATTCCCAACAATCGACCAGATCTAGGCGACGACGGCCCTGGCGTCTAAGTCCAGTAGACGGGTTTAATATTCTGGAAGGCTATGATCATGCCGATAGTCGGCGATCATCCGCCGCATCGCTCACCCATGAGTTTCCGCCCGTTGGGGAACCGGAAGCCCGGTTCGACTGGGGGCGGCAGCCGCCGTCGAGAGCGTAGGCCGACGTCCTTCACGGGCCGGTCGACCAGGACAACCGGATCAGACAGGCCTTCGCTCAGCATGTCGGCCCATACGGCGGCGAGTTCGCGCCGGCGTGGCATGTAGGCAGCGCGATTGTAGGCGCCTTCGACTTTTTCCTTGGGCACATGGGCTAGCATCAGGTCAATGATCTTCCGGTCATGGTCCTTGCCTTCGCGCTCTGCCCATTCGTTCATGATGGTGGAGAATGCCGCGCGAAATCCGTGCGGAACGTGATGCCCGTGATATCCCGCGCGATTGAGCAGGTAACCGATGGCATTCTCGCTGATCGGCCGGTGTGTGTGACGGTTGCTGGGGAACAGCAGCTCACCGCTTCCGGTGAGCGGCCACAACGCCCTGAGGACGGCGAGTGCCTGCGGCGCGATCGGAACGAGATGATCACCATCCACTTCCTCCTTGCGATCGAGGTCGCCCTTCATCCGTGCCGAAGGAATGCGCCATAGGGGCGCCGGACCATTCAGGTCCTCGAACTCGTCCCAACTCGCACCACGCAGCTCGCTAGGCCGCACCGCCGTCAGGGCGAGAAAGCGCAGCGCGAGCCGCGTTATCGGTCGCGCGTGATCCTCCTCCGCTGCGATGATCATCTTTCGAAGTGGCACAATCTCTGTGATTGCCGGTTGCTTGCCCTTGCGCAGCGGCTTCAAGGCCCCGCCAAGCTTTTCGGCGGGATCGTCCTTCGTGATACCCTCGGCGATAGCGTACACGAAAACGGCCGAGATCCGCTGCCGGATGCGCTTCGCCGTCTCGATCGACCCTCGGGCCTCGATCTCGCGCAGTACCCCCATCACTAGCGGCGGCGTCAATTGTGTGATCGGCAGACCGCCGATCGCCGGAAAAACATCCCGCTCAAGGCTGCGAATGATATCTGACGAATGGATAGAGGCCCATTGCGACTTGGCGTTCTCGTACCACTGCCGGGCGACCAGTTCGAAGGTCTGGCGACCGGCCTCCAGGTTCGCTTGGATCTTGAGCTTTTTGACCACGGCAGGGTCATGGCCTTCGCAAAGGACCGCATAGGCCTCGTCGCGCTTGGTCCGAGCGTCGAGAAGGCTGATCATCGGATAGATCCCGAAGTTCATGCTCTTCTGCTTGCCCCCGTAGGAATAGTTCCAGCGCCACAGCTTCCCGCCGCTAGGCTTCACCTCGAGGTACAGCCGGTGGCTGTCGGTCAGCTTGTAAGCCTTCTCCCGCGGCTTCGCGCCGCGCAGTTTTGCATCGTTCAGCATTCTTGGTCTCCGAAGCCACGTTTTCGCGCACCGAAGCCACGTTTGAAGCCTTCACATTCAGTGGAGGCGTGCGGACGTGACCGGACGAGTCGAAGCCGTAAGCATCGGTTTCAAGGGGAGAATTTCAATCCTATCGGACTTCTACGGACCCCTGCGGAGGGGTCCGTGGCGGAGCGGGAGGGATTCGAACCCTCGATACGCTTTTGACGTATACTCACTTTCCAGGCGAGCGCCTTCGACCACTCGGCCACCGCTCCGCATTGCCGGGAAGCGTCGCCCCTAGAGATACCCGCGCGTCCACGCAAGCGCTTGCCGGATCGGGCGGGGGTGTGGCAGCTTCCGGTCCATGCCGATCCTGCTCTCGCTCGCTCTCGCGCTCGCCGGCCAACCCGCCGCCGACACCCCCAAAAAAACCGTGGCCAAGCCGCCGCTCTCACCGACCGAGATCGCCAACAAGGCGCCGGCCGCGTCGTGGCGAACGATCGCGGATGACGACATCCTGATCTTCACGCTCGCCAACGGGCGCAAGGTGATCATCCAGCTCGCACCGGCGTTCGCGCCGCAGCACGTCGCGCGGATGCGGATCCTCGCCAATAAGCGCTGGTGGGACGACACCAGCGTCTATCGCATCCAGGACAATTATGTCGCGCAATGGGGCGACGTCACCGAAAAGAAGAAACTGCCCGACGGCGTCGCCGATAGCGGGCCGGCGGAATATAGCAGGGCAGGAGGGCTTCCGGTCGTCCGCATGACGCGACCCGACAGCTTCGCCTCGATTGCTGGCTTCACTGCCGACGGCTGGCCGGTCGCGTCCGACGGCAAGCGTAGCTGGCTGACGCATTGCTATGCGATGGTCGGCGTCGGCCGCGACCTCGCGCCGTCGATCGGCAGCAGCGCCGAGCTCTATGCGGTGATCGGCCATGCGCCGCGCGCGCTCGACCGCAACATCGCGTTGGTCGGCCGCGTGATCGAGGGGATCGACGCCTTGTCCTCGCTCGAACGCGGCACTGGCAAGCTCGGTTTCTACGGCGACGGGCAGCGGCCGACCCCGATCGTCAGCGCGCGGCTGGCGAGCGCTTTGTCGCCCGGCGAGCGACCGCATTTCGAATATCTCTCCCCCGCCAGCCCCGATTTCGCGCGCTATCTCCACGCTCGCGAAAACCGCGAGCCGCCGTTCTTCACCGTGCCCGCGGGCGGGGCGGATATCTGCAACGTGCCCGTGCCGGTACGTCGCAAGACCTGACCGGCGTATCGCAAGACTTGAGGCACACATACGAATTCTTGCCATGGTCCACGCTGGTGGCGCCGCATTGCCGCCCCATATCGCGACTAGTTTGAAATGCCCGGGTCAGGCGGGAAAATCGGGAAATCGTTATGTTGTCGCTGCTTACCATGGCGCTGGCGCTTGCCGGCCAGACCCCGCCGGTGGCGCCGTCGGTCGATGGCGTATGGGCCAATCCCAAGGGAACGGTCGAGGTGCGCACCGGGTCGTGCGGCGACAAGATCTGCGGCTGGATCGTCTGGGCGAGCCCCCAGGCGCAGGCCGATGCGCGCAAAAAGGGCGTCAACCAACTGATCGGCACCGCCCTCCTGCGCAGCTACCGCGCGACCGATCGCGGCCATTGGTCAGGCCAGGTCTATGTCCCCGACATGCAATCGACTTTCTATTCGACGATCACGATGGTCGACGCCCAGACGCTCAACATCAAGGGCTGCATCCTGGGCGGGCTGCTCTGCAAAGCGCAGATCTGGCGGCGTGTCGCTAGCCCGGCCGCGATGGCCGCGCGCTGAAGCAGAATCCCCTCTTCCGCTTTTAGCTACCGACCCAGTCGGCGACTTCGCCAGCAACCTGGTTGGCGGCCTGGTTGAGCGCAGGGCCGAC
>Ga0307517_10005116_pt1 | contig 19936 bp, 19 predicted proteins | sample 23_EM_MG_FD_194515 | JGI IMG/M metagenome (GOLD analysis project Ga0307517, IMG submission 194515) | Populus trichocarpa ectomycorrhiza microbial communities from riparian zone in the Pacific Northwest, United States - 23_EM | ecosystem: Host-associated > Plants > Roots > Unclassified | place... | reverse complement strand
TTAAAAGATAACTCAAACTACTAATAAAAATATATCAAAACAAGTTTTTTAAAAAGGAAAAAATTAATAAAACAAGTGGAAATGAAAAAAAAAAAAGGTTTGTTCATATGAAAAGTAAAGGAGGTGAGTCGCATGTAAATTAGCACAAAATAAATGCAATTGGCATCGAACAGTAGATCTAACAATTAAATGTCTTCAAGGATATACAAAACATGACCTCCTAGTGAACTAGTTATTCGCTCCAGTTCCGAGGAACCAATTGAAGAACCGAAGCTCACAATTATTAATGAATACGTTGTTCGAAAACGAAATCCAGTTCAAAAAATAATAAAATTTCCCATTGTTCCTCTTTCTCCTTTATATATTTTATATATATATATATATATATATATATATATATATATATATATATATATATATATATATATATATATATATATTCTACGGTTCTAGTTTCACCTATATATGGAACTTTTTTCACATTCTAGAAAAGTTAACTACGTACCCAGCAACAAGTAAAGTTAAAAAAATTATATTAAATTCGGAGAAAGTTAATTAATTAGAATTGAAGTCAAGATTAATCTATCCCATCGTAATTAGATTTTAAGTCGAGAATCAAATAATGGCTTTCATGATTCAATGTCAAAATGGTTCTCGAAGGGGAGGCTTTAAAGTTAAAAGCGTCGGCTTTAAAGTATAAAGTATAATAAAGGAAGTTCAATGTCATCATCACTTTAGCTTAATTTAAATAGCTTCGAAGTATAAAGTATAAATAAAGTATTTGAATGGCATATGTTAATAAAATATTAGAAAATATGTTAAATATAAATGAGCACTTCGGTGGGGGTGGCGTTTGAGCAAGAAATTGGATAAACATTGACATAACATGACAATTTCACTCAAATATTTTTTATCACACAAGAGAGGAATTATTCAATATATTTTATTGTATTATTATTGAAGTAAAATATTTGATCTCATTCAATTAATTTAAGAGGATTTTATTTGATCATATCTATCGCAACTTTGGGGTTAGGAATCGCTTTATTAAAAATTTCTAGGATAAAGCACTGGTTATAGCTAAAAAAAGGTATTAGCACACATTACTTAAGGTAAGATTCATTGTGTGATCTATATGTGGCTTAACGACATTAATAGGTTTTTAACCGGTGGTCCGTCTATGGCCCAGAAAAAAAGATTTATTTTTGTGAATAAGTCTGACATTTTGAATTTTTTATGGGCTCGTATGCCAAAATGAATTCTTATAAAAATGGTTCATATAAGTGCTCTGATAGGGTTTACCTATCTTAAAAGATGAAAGAGTTTTGCACATCTCATATACTGTGGTAAAAGTACTTTCAATTAAAATGGATGAATATTCAGAATAATTCTAAGAATTTTCTAATCAATTCCTGGTATTTAAATACAAGTTTACTTGTAGGTTTAATATTTATACCAAAATATTGACCATTAATTCTCATGAATTAAAATTTTCATGGGTTATTAAAATATTGGTCAAATTCTCATGGATTCAGTAAATTGGTTATTAAATTCAAAATGCATGCAAATATATATATATATATATATATATATATATATATATACACACACACACACACACACTAAAACATACCATGTATTTTATATTTTTATTTTTTTAAGAAAAATATGATTTTTGATTTTCAAGAGACTTACTATATGCAACAAACAAAAATCATTTTTTTATATTACTATTTTTGGTATTTTATATTGTTTTATATTTTTTTAAGGCTATATTTGGCAAAACCTATTTTTTTCTTTAGAAAAACTGCTAAAAAGCAGACCTACGGGTGTATTTGTCAAACACCTCATTTGACCATAAATTCTTTTATTAAAAAAAATAGCAAACCAAACAAAGCTTTAAATATCTTACCCGATTTTGACTTGTCTTGGTTGACCCTAAAACAAACCAAAAACAAAAACTCAAAGCCAAAACAGATTAAACATAAGAAAAACATAAAATTTCAATTTTTTTTTGGATAAAATGAATCAAACACAAAACAAATGAAGAACATGAAGAACATAGATCAAGAATCAAGCATAAAAAACTATTGATTATCACTCAAAAGCCATGATTTGATCAAAATGTATTTTGGGCAGTCAAAATGAATACGTGTTATTAATGTGTTTTAAACTAAATTGTTTGCTAATCAAGTTGTTCGAATGATTCTGTGCAAATAAATGGACCAAAAATGGTCTAAAAATAGAGCTAAGGTAATGTTCTTTCCAATAACATGAAGAACACTGTCTTAGAAACCCAGAACCTACCCATAATTAAGTCAGCCACTGTCAAACCCAGAATGGTCATTTTAGGCCTCTAAAACATGCTTTCTTAATTCAAACAAACCACATTATCAATGACAAACATAGTTGAAACAAAAAGAAACTAACAAAAACAATAAATCATCATAAATATGTATTAAGTTTCATTTTCCAAAACTGCCAAATCAAAACAACAAGGATGCTTAATCAATATGAGATTTAAAATTGACAATTTAACATTCCATAGGACTAAACCAAAACTCAAGAGCCTGGAACCATGTATTAACCAAACAGAAAAACATCAACACCTTGCTGTCACATTTGGCAAATTTCAAATCAAACTAAAGTGCAATGTTAGCACACTAAGACACCAATTTTTACATCAATATATTCAAAAACATTGCATTTAAACAATAAACAGAGGATCCAACAGGCCTCATGGACTCTACCTTTAAATTTTACAAGAGTATACCTTCCAAGCTTGAAATATTCAATGGGAGTATATTTTTGCTACTGTTTTTCTCTCTTCTTATCTCTAAACCAGCAAAATCAAAACCAAATCCTTGAACCTTTTTTGAGCTCTTAAACTCAATATTGAATCCCTTAAACCTTAACTAAAATTCTTACCTCCTTTATTTTCTTCTGCCTCTTATTTAGGTACGATTCCCTCTCTGTTTATAGGATGATTCAGAGCTTATAAATGAGTTTGTTAGGGTTCTAACAAACCAAAACTAGGCTGATTTTATCATAGGATAGATGGTTCTGGATCTAGGTGGTTTTGATCAAACTTTGAGGCTAAGGTGAAGTGTTTCAGCCCTGTGATCTTGAGAGGAGTGTTCTCAGACTTTGATAAGCACCTTTTGGGAGTTTTTAAGTGTAAACACGTAAAAACAGGTTGGTGGTTTTTAGTTGACAGAGTTGCATCTATTAGATGTGCTTTATAGTTTGTTCTCCTCTGGTGTCTTCTTTGCTTATTAGAAAATCTGGGTTTGAGTTCTGGATGCAGTTGCCAACACCGGACAGTAAGGTGTCCAGTATTATAAAAATAGCTGCACTTTTAACTCTGAGCATTTTTCTTTGAATGATCTGCCATCACCCACTTGTTTTGATATATATAAAAAAAACATGCTAAGACATACCAGAGTTGGAGTTCTCATTACTAGGCATTGTCTTGACAGTAGCTGTTGTTCCAGAATGAGTCTTATGATTCATCACATTTCTATGAATTTCTTCACGCTGAATCGTTGCTGTCACAGACTTCAGAGATGGTAGTTCTAGGTTCATTAGGATGTGGCTCCGCAGATCTTCAAAGTCAAAACTAAGGCTTGCCAATAGCTGGAAAATTCTGCCTTCCTCTGTTCTTCTGCGTAGGACAGCAACATCACAGATGTGTGGGCGATATATCTCTAGTTCGTTCCATAGACTTTTCAAATTTTCCAATAGTTGAACAAATGATTTGTTATCTTGATGAAGATTTGCAATTTCACGGTGAATCTGAAAAATCTGTGTTGTGTTGTTTTGGTTGCCATACATGTCACGAATGGCATTCCAAAGATCATGTGCAGATTCAGAGTAGCTGAAAATTTCAGCCAAGTTTCGTTCCATAGAATTAAGAATCCAAGACATCACCAATTGATCTTTGGATAACCATATTTCGTATTCGGGATAGTCCATATTTGGAGAAGAAATTGAACTATTGATGAATCCCAATTTTGAACTTCCATTGATAGCAATAGTGACAGCTCTTGACCAATGAAGATAATTGAATTCCTTTAGCAATACTAAACTCAATCGTTGAGCAATATTGGTGTCATCAATATTATTGCTTAAAAGAGAAATTACCTTTGAGCTTGAACTTTCTTCCATAGTGGCTATAGAAAATTCTCCCATAAGAACAGAAACTAATGCTCAATTAATGGTAGAACAAGTATATATGAACTAGAATTAGTTCCTAACATGACAGCTACTAGATTTGATTATGTCCTGGGTTACAAAGAAAATAAATAATAATTACATGATCATCTAAACTAGGTAATAGACATAGCATATATAAGGTAATATAATAACTACATAATCTTGAATATTGTCTTTTGATACTGCAGTATCTGCTCCATTAATCTTCAGTATTTGTAGTATCTACACCATTAATTTTAGTATCTATAATATCTACAAGTATCTACAACTTACATTGTAATCTTCAAGATTAAACAACTGGATGCCCGAGTAGCTGAATTGCAATTCACAGCCTAAAAGGGCAAAATGGACGAAATTTCCGAGTCCATCACTCCCTTTCCACACAGAGCAGGAAATTTATTCCAAATTCATTATGCTGTCTTTTGGGGCGATCAAGACACTAAGACATCTGAAAAATATACAACGGGGATCAGAAAACTTTACAGCTATATGACTCCTTATGTTACGAAAAATCCCCGACAAGCATATATCAATTACAGAGATCAAGAACAACTTTGACCGGTTGGTGCATGTGAAGACCAAAGTTGATCCGGCTAATTTCTTCAGAAATGAACAAAGCATCCCTCCTCTCTCATCTTGGATATCAGAAATATTATACATATTATTGTTGAATAAATTAAAAATCAAAGATAATAAAAGATATGGTGGTCTTCTTCATGTCAGACTAGACATGGATAGAATTTCACTTTGTATTCAATATTTGCCTAGTTAGTAATTAATAAATAAAGGTGTAGACACAATTTTCAGCATTTAAAATAAAACAAGTGTATAAATGTTTGATTTATAATAGTTGATGAGTTATGGCACATGAAATTTTTCTCTCTCTTTTTTTCTCTTGTCTTGGTTTGCGTGCTTTCATTTACAATTCTTTTCTTTCCTTCGATGTAAGGGAAAAAAAAGTGAGGAAAAAGCTTAGACCTTACACAGATTAGGAATGTTTTTCTGTTTTGCCTTGGCTTGCGTGTCTCCACTTGTTAATTTCTTTCTTTCCCTGATGAATTCGCGAGAGTGAATTCATTGCTGAGACAAAGCGAAAGAATTTCCAGTACTGGTAGCCGACTTGTTCAAATAAACCAGGGAAAATTATTGTTTTCAACCGGCTAAAATTGCACAGGCTTTACTATAAAAGCAAGGGACAAGGGAAACTTTTTTTTTTTCCCCAACAATGTACACCCCAGCCCATATTTGTTTCCAGGCCGTACGTCCAATCTCATGGCCTTTTTTTTTTTTCATTACTTTAAACATTAGTCTGTTTAGTTGCTTTATCAGGATCTCTGGCACTAGGACGTGACAGCAAAGTGGTCTCTTGAAAGTAAAGAAGGTGTTGGTATAAAATCATCATAGAATACAAGATCAAGAACTTAAAAATAAAAATAAGAAAAAAATTAAGAGGACTGTATATTTTTATTAAGTATGTCTTTCCTTATCTATATTTTTTTTACTTGTTAATAATGCTAAATTACAAGTTTTTTTATAGGTATAAAGTCCTAGACAATTAAAAAATTAAACTAATACAAGAAAATTCTAATTTGAACAAGAATTGTATTCTACTAAACCAGTCGACTGTTTCTGAATTTTTCAGAACCCGAAATCTGATTTACTTTCAACATCCTTCCTTAAACTTGATTTATTCATAACTTCCAACACATCTCTCATTTTAATAATAATAAAAAACACTATATTTGAGTGGTTTTGTAAATATATTTGCAACTTGCTCTTGTATCTTTACATATTTGACTTCAACTTCCTTGTTTGCAATGCAATCTCATAAGTAATAAAATCTTGTGTGAATATGCTTACTTCTATCATGAAATATTAGATTATTTGTTAATGTAATGACTGATGAGTTATCCACATATATTTTAGTAGGCTTCTCTTATGACATTCACAATTTCTTCAATAATCTTTTTAGCCATATGGAATGACAAACACATGGTGTAGTAGCTATAAATTCATATGTTGACAAAGTAACTATAAATTAATTGCTTCTTTGAACTCTATGTGTATGTTGTGTCTTTTATATAGAAAAAAAACATACAGTTCTCTTTCTAGCATCCATATCTCCAACCCAATCACTATCACTATAACTCAGAAGTTTAAAACTACTAGAATAACCATAGAATAATAAGTGTCTCCATAAACCTACTTACAAGTCTTACTCCAAAAAAAATATCTGGATGAGCACATGTCAAATATCTCAAACTTCCAACTAAGATCTTGAATATTGTAGAGTTTATCCTCTCCTTTTTATCATTCTTTGACATCTTCACTCCACACTCAACTGGAGTTGCTTTCCTAACCCTTCCTCATTATCAGTCCTTTTCCTTTTTAGTTGCTCCATTGTTGATTCTAGATGTTTAGGTATTGAGAATCCTATCACTCTATAAAGCTTTTCATTTCTTCAAATTGTATAATTCTGACTTAATGAGGATTCAATTATGTTTTCTTCTTTCTTTTTTTACCAATAAGGGCTTTCCCAGTCTTGTTTAATAAGTTCAATCTCTTTGAGAAAATGGCTGATACCTAAATAAGCCTGTGAAATCTGCTAATCCCAGAGTTCTTGGTTGCATTCCACCCAGTTGTCTTGTTACAAGTGCATGTGCATAATTGATGTATCCAGTTATATCGATTAGGGGAACCCATATCTTGCTTCCACAGCTCATTGTGCAGATGACGTTATTCATCCATGGTGCTTTCCATTTGAAGTTGCTTTGCGGTAACATGAAATATTTATCTATCTATGCTTTCTCGTCCCAGTTCTTCCAAGTCTTATCTATGGTAATTTTTAACGGTCTAAGGTCAAACCACCAGAAGTTGTTGAAAATGTCTCTTGGTATTTCGATATGACTGATAATCTATAAATACAACATCAAGATGCAACATCTCATGACTCTTTTTCCATGCATTTTGCAATGGTTGAGTGATAGCATGGTTTCGGCCAAAATTGCAAAAGAAGGGTTGATTCGGTCATGCTCATACTCTATGAAGGCATTTGCAGCTTCTAAACTGGTAACTCTGATTTTGGATGGGAACAACACTAGACAAAAAATGGTGAAGGCCGCCAACCTGTATTGTTCGTCTCCCAACTTGCCTTCCTTAACATTCCTTTTCATTCGGGCTTCAATGACTTTCCATTTAAAAGCTCCATTAGCTACCTACATTGGCTGATCTTTCCCAGACCTAATAAATTGACTACCTCCGAAGATATGTTTTAAAATTTTCATCTAAGGTAGATCTTGTGGTTGTTATTCGAGAAATCTAGGATCCTTTTATACTCCTCTAAGGTAGGTGTCATATCGATGTTCTTAAAGGTGAAACACCGATAATTAAAATCCCAAAAATTCAGTAGGGCTTTTTATTGCTACCGCTTGGACTGGTATCCTTACTAGTTGTGCAATTGTCCCATATCATCTTTTGAAAAAAGTCTCATCGACATACCCTATAATAGACAACAATTTCCCCAAGTCATTTACCATGTGATTTATCTTAGTAATGCAAAGCAATCCGCTAGCATCGATTTTTTGACATTTTCCCTCAAATATTTGTGTCAACTCAGATTCTTGCTTAAATTTTTGGAAAGATAGGTACTTAGTCATGATTTCAGTTTAGAATCCTAGAGCAATGAATTTAATATGATCAAACTTGACTTGATGCAAATTAAAATAAGATATACAACTTAAGGAAAAATTCTATTTATTAAGTGAACATGGGTAGAGTTTCTACCTTGTCTCAAAAGGGTCTCATATCTGCCCAGTAACGATCTTTGTAAAGACAATATGGGGGTGTTGCGAGAAATGGTTAAGGCATGTATACCCACCATTAGCAAGAAGGCACTCAGATATGAGTTAGGTGTTTCATGCATTTGAACTCTGATCAATAGTCATAGGGAAGATCGTTAATTCCCCACCTAACTTAAATTTTTATGTGTGCTTTCAAAAAAATAGGCAAGTGATATATGAGGCAGTTCTCTACAATGTGTGAATAATATGTATAAAAAATTAAAGCATATAAGCAAATAAATAAAGGAAATGCATAAAAATAAACACACAAACCAAACAAATAGAAACATAATAAATAGACAAAAACAAAGCTTAATCTATAAGGTTCCCTATTAGAGTCGTTATTCTGTCGCATGTATGCAACGTCACGACGAACATCCTCTTGGAATTCCATATGTATATATGTATATGGTGTGGGGAAATGGACAAGACCAAGAATTCTTTTCCTTTATCGATGGAAAGAGGGAATGGGAGTCGCCACCTAGTATTTTGGTCACTAGAAACCCTAACTGGTCTTAGAGATCGGGCACGGGGACTGGTTGCATAAAAGAAAAATATTAGCACCCCTAATACGTCTTACCTAAGGTAAGCTGCATTGTTTAATTGTCTGATTAAACTTGTTGTCTGATTGTTAGGCTGTCTAAGGTTGAAGACAAATCCTTCTCAGTAAGGAGATCCTTATTTTATCGGGTAAAAACCTAACTGTTCTAATATCAATAAAAAAATAACTACCTTTTTAAAAACAGAAATACATCTTACGTATAAGTTCATAATCTCAAATAGTAAAAGAAAACAAAATATTTTTTTTGGTATTTTTGAAATATAGGCCTAGTTCTCATGGCTTTAATAAATTGGTTATTAAAGCTCAAAATGCATGCTAATACATATTTTTTTGAATTTTGTTTTGTATGGAAATACGATATGAAAATTTTTATATTATTAAGAGATTTGGCCGTATATATGAAAACAAGGCCTTTTTTTCCTATTTGGGCCTAGATCAGCCCAAAAGAAATTGGGCCGAGGTCAACCTAAAAGAGCTGGGCCAACATCAACCCAAAACAAGGGGTGGGCCTATATAGGCCCAACATATCTTCTTTTCTTTTTATGGGACTGGGCCGAACCCGACCTAGTCATTTTGGTCTTGGCCGGAACTGGTCTGGCCTAGTAAATAGTAGAGATACTCTCTATTGTTCACGTGGAGAACAATGGAGAAGGAAGATGAGGAAGAAAAAGAAGAAGAAAGAGGAGGAGGAGGATGAGAAGGAGAAGGGAGGCTGACCTCTAACCTGACAGTGACATTGGTGGTGCTAGTAGCAGAAAGATGGTAGTTTCAGGTGGCTATAGGGAGAAGATGGTGGCCACCATTGCGATTCCTTTTTCCTTCTCTGTGTAGAGGCACAAACTTCTTTTTTTTTTTTTTTGGTTCTTGTCTCTTCTGTTTTTTTTTTCTGGTTTTTCAATTTTGTTCCTCTTCTCTTCTATCGTTTTTGTTCTCTTTTTTTTTCTGTCCTCTCTATTTTCCTTTTTTTTTTCTCTCTTTCCTTCTATTTTTTATGTATGTCTTTCATCTTTCTTTTGTGCCTTTCTTCGGCTTTTATAAAGCGAACTCTCAGGAATATGAAGCAGACTTTCAGGATTCGTTACAATGGTAATGGAGACGCATGACGGGGCGCAGGGCAGTTTTTCTTCTTCCTGGTCTAGTCTGCTGAAGAAGATGAATAATGTACTTTGAAACGGTGTTGTTTCATTCCTTAACTGATATGGGGAATTACAATTTGCCCCCCTAAAGTTCCAAGTTTTTATGATTGGACCCTTATTCATGGAAAATCTCCCTCTTTTTTTTGCCTCTGGATAAATTGTAATTGGACCCCTGGACTTTAGTGCTATTTACAAAACAATCCTTAATTTCTGAATTATTCAATTCAGTCTTTAATTGACTCTTCAACTTTTATTTTTTTCAAAATTACCCCTAGAAAAATCAATTAAGCTCCCTTTTGTACCCCTGCCTTTTCACTTTGGTCCTTGGACTTTAATTTCTTGCTATTGTAATCCAAATTAGCCCCAAACTTTGGTACTTCTTCAATTAAGTCCCCAAACTTATTAATTCTTCTAATTTTTGACCAAATTGACTATCAAATTTAATTTCTTCTAATTAAAGCCTAAATTGACTTAAAAATAAATTTTCATTGCAATCAAAACCTTCATAAACTCAATTAATCTTTCAACAAAATCTAATTGATTCCTTTTTTATATATATATATATATATATATGATTTTGGACTTTTCTTCCTTAAATTGAATTTTCTTTGTCAATAGAGCCTTCATCAGTCAAAAATATATTGTCAGATTTTAATATTTGTATTTATGAACTTCCTCAACCAATCTTTGACTATTTTCTGGGCACCCCTGTGTATTCTTCTCACTACTATATATTTTTTGGTTTTCTTCCAACAATGTTTTTGATATATTTTTTTGTGTGAGAGCCTAAAAATGGGTAACAACACAAAAATCTCATGCTCTTTCATAGTCTTGTGGGGTAGTATATTGATAGTCGAACCATCATCCACCAAGATACGATTCACCATTTTTTCATCGACATGTCCTTTAATAAAAAGAGGTCAATTATAAAGTTTTGATCCAAGCAACAAGTCTATATTTGTAAAGGATATCTCTATGGTGCATACACCGTGAGACAAGTTTGAAGAGTCATCATAATTTTTCTTCATGACAGGTTCAGTAGGAGTTTTCTCTTCATCAACATGATAATAAATAATAAATATATTTCATCCTTCTCATCTCTCTTGGCATGTACTCATTCAATGTAACGAACTTTCTTAAGCTTTGAGCTGGAAAAACCTCATTTCTAACTGGTATGGGCTTTCATCAAATCTTTCGGTGTATCAGCTTATCAATTAGCTTCCTCACTATTGAGATTCTCATTATAGTTTGCTTTATCATCTACTTGCGCTTCTTCCTTCCTCTTCTACGGGTGACTAAAATTCATCATTCACCATCATAATTTTCAGATGAATTAGGCTTCAAGTTACCAACTTGAGGGGCAAAGGTTATATATAAAGTTTGATTTGATGATACAATAAAGCTCAATGGCAAAATGACGCCAAGTTCTATAGGTTCAAAGGAGCCGAAACTTAATGTAGGGAGCGATTGGTGTGGGCTAAATTGACCATGGTTGTGATATTAGAGGCTGATATTTCATGTTAAAAAATGATGTCAACTCAATAAGATTTGCCTCAAGCAGATCATCTAGCATCGATTTCCCTCGACCTTTAGAGTACTCTTTCCAAATCTATGACCTTCAAGCTTATTTCTCTTAGACTTTTGCATAGTTAATAATGAACTTTTAGCTATCGTAATGTTAAATTCCATGTCGTGTGCTCAAGTAGGAAATTCTTCAAAAGACTTTGGTTTGATGCCTTGTAAAATATAGTGTAGTACTAGTCGAAGGCATTACCTTTTAAGGAATGAACAAATTGTTTTACCATGGTTATGAAACTCATGTTCCAATTGCTTCCAAATATTGATCAAACCAGACTCCAAATCACTGTACTAGTCGAAGGCATTACCTTTTAAGAAATGAATAAACTGTTTTACCACGAGATCACTTTCTTGATGTGATGATATGAGAGGTAGAGATGTCCCTAGTGGAGTTGCTAAAAATTTATAGACATAATTTTAAGCACCTGAAATTATTAAATATATGACTAGGTATAATCTCTATCTATAGTATTCTTTCAAAAGAATAAGACAATCCTCTGATTCTTCTCTTGGATTTGATATATGATGACTTGATTTATTTATGAAATCAAGTCAAGATTTGTATTTTATAAGAACTCAGATTTAGATGTGTATTACAAAGCGAGATTCAGTGATATGATGCTTTGAAGGGTATCTTTGATTTGTCTTCAAAATGGTGTTGAAGAACTCTTATGAGGCGTTTAAGCTTGATCCAACAGAGTTTTGTTCTTTGTAGACTTCAAGCGTAGATGAAGAAGGCTTGAGAACTTTAGAGAGAGCTTTCTTGCTTGAAGAGCCTGTTTTGAAAGCTTTCTTCTAGGTTGAACTCCTTTATTTATAGAGGTTTGTAGGGGCTCTCAGGTCCTTTTCCAATGTTACATGACATGATTTTATTAGTGTATCTTTGTTGATAGGATCTTGCATTTATGACAAGAAATCTTGAATATCTCTTCCCAAGTGTCAACCTTTCATTAGCTAAAAAATATATGAAGGCTCATTTATTTTTCATGTCATTTACTTTATTTTATTTTAATTTTATTCTTTTATATGAAAATAAAATAACAAATGACACATGGTGGAATTTGATTTGTAGAAATTTTGTTTCTACAGTCTCATTGTCCCAGCCACAACAGAAGTTTCAGCAGATTGTTCCCCAGCAACATTAGTGATTGTCTCTCCTTTTTCCTTTCAAGGCAGTATGAGTCTTTTTGTTCTGTTTTAAATGCAATGGCATAATGTTGTTGTATGATAAGACTCTAGGGCATGTTTTAAAATTAAAAAAAAATGAGATGCTAGTTGATGTTCAAAAAATTATTAATTTTTATTTTCCCACATTCTTTTACCCTTTCGTATTTAATATATGAAATTGTGAACTACATGCAAGATGTTTTTTCAATATAAATAAATCGGTATTTTTTTCAAAAAAAAAAACAACAAAAATCTTCCTTTTAAAAATACAATTTTATTTTAAATTGCATATGACTAAGTCTCTCAAAAATAAAATAAAATAAAAATAATATCTTGCTTAAAGAAAATAAAATACATGGTGTTTTAATATTTTCATACAAAAACTTAAAAAATATATATTTGCATGCATTTTGGATTTAATAATCAGTTTACTGAATTCATGAGAATTTGACCAATATTTCAATAATCTCTAAAATTTTAATTCATGAGAATTAATGATAAATATTCTGGTATAAATGTTGGACATACAAGTAGGTTGATATTTAAATATCAAGATTTGACTAGAAAATTCTCAAAATTATTTTGAATATTCACAAATTTTAATTAAAAATATTTCTCGCCACAACACACGAGTTGTGGAAAACCCTTTTGTCTTTTAAGATAATTAAATATATCAGGCATCTCCATGGATCCTTTGCATTAAAAATATTAATATCTTTCCTAGCAATAATGAGTCCTCTAGTCTTGGAATCTTCAATAAAACTAATATATCTAAGTTTTGCAACAAACTTAAACCAAATAATTAGATAATGACTCTTTCTACACCGACACCACACGTAGACGTACCACAAAACGGTAGGGATCAAGAATTGATAATTATCTGAGTCTCAACAGTAGGGATCTCAGAAGAGCCAATAGAGGGGATACGAGATGCATCTAACCCTGATAGCAACTACCAGGCGACAACAAAACGGTAGTGACCACTCCAGATGAAGGAAAGAAAGCAAACCACAGAAATCTTGATTTTAGTGAAAGTAGTCTGAAAATGGATAAATAATTTACAATACTTTCTTCAAAGAACTGAAAAGGGCTCGACAGAAAAATCGTTTTGATCCAATCCAGGGTCAAATAAAGACAACAAATGGGCTATCGAGGCAGTCACCACTATGGGGGAAACGAGCCTTTCATAGCAGTCATCACTATCTCTTTCATATGCTCCATGGACTCAGCAAAAAATGGAGTGTTGGTCAGAGCAAGCCACCCCAATCTAGTGTCAGACAAAATTCAGAGAAGATCATCACCTGAAACCAGAGCTAAAAACTCCTTATTTCATTTCATTCCCGCTCTTCATCACCTGAATTTTTTTTAGTGGTTTTTATTTAAAAATATATTAAAATAAAGTATATTAAAATTATCAAAAATATATTTAAAAGAATATTATTTTGATTTTTTTTTCAATACCAAATATACTTTTAAAATACACTAAAACACAATTTAAAAAAAAATCATTAAATCTCTATTTAAAAATAAGGGTAGCATGAAGAATTAAATACATGATTATTACTTTTCAATTTATTGTTTTTAAATTAATGGTTAACAGAATCATTTTTTATGGCATGATGACCGGTCACCTCGAACCTGTTTTAAGGGGGGTGTTCAGCTCTGGTTGAACTAAAATTTTGAAAAAAATTTACATTTTTTATATTTTAAATTAATTTTTTGAAAAATATCCTTCTTAAACACCCCTAATTTATAATGAGCTCACCAAATTGTCGTGGAGATAGCAATATATATATATAGTGTTCCGTACTGGTCCATTATTTTATTTTTGATAAAACTATTCAAGCATTAATAATTAATTCCTCCTTCCAAAATGTAAAGAAATATCGTTTTTCAACTAAATATAGAAAAACTATATATTAAAAATATCATGTCTCCGCTCTTTATTTTCATTAATTACAAAGCTCTCTCAGGGTAGCGGGGATTTTTTTCTTTTTTGTTTTTTCAATATGTATATTTCTATCACAAGATTTTGTGGGCATTAATTGTTAGAGAATAATATAAATCATATCCTAGGACCTCACCTAACAGCTTAAGCTATTGAGTTGAGATGGTTCTTTGACATGGTATCAGAGTCTTGATGACCAAGCGGTTACGAGTTTGAATCTCACTATCCCCATTTATTTGATAAAAATTAAGCACAAGGTAAAGTGAACCTGTGCAAGTTTCAGCTTAAACTTTTAGATTGAGATAGTTCTTTAAAATTAATACATGAATTTGCCTCCAATGATAAATATTTATGGATCTGCTTTGTATGTATAAACAGTAGATAAGGAAAAAAGGCACTATATACGCAATATACCAAAAAACAAAACGTAATATAAGTTGCTATATATAAAATTTATTGAATGTCATAATATAGATAAACAGCTGGGAATTCTTATCTAGTAACACTGCTATATATCTCGAGCTTCCCAGCAGCAGGACTAGAGGAAAATGGTTACTAATCACTTTCTGCCTTGAACAAGTCCAAACGCTTAGCAGTTGAGCATTTTACTCGCCACATGGATTCATGGAATTCTTTGTACGTAAAATCTTTATATATTGCTGGATGATCATCGTCTATCAACTTCTTAGCTGGTCCTATCTCCGCATCATCTGATGGATAGCAATAACTGGCAATGGATACACGCTCTTTCTCACAATTCACTATAGCTTGATGAAGCAAACTCTTGTATCGACAATTGCTAAGTGCCTGATACAAAAAAAATAAAAATAAAATAAAAAAAATAATGATAATTAGTCATTTTTTTAACAAATCTACCTTTAATTATATAAGTGGTGAAACCAATTATTTCCATCTTGTATTTTTGTCAATTCATTAACAAAGTTCCTCTATTTCTACCAAAAAAAAAAATATAAATAAATAAATTTCCTCTATTATCACGTCAATCAAGGAATCTTAACTTCAGTCAATGAATCTAATTAAATAATATATTAGTCAATAAAGAGAGTTAGGATAGTAGATGTGAGTGGTGATCTTAAAGGGCATAAAAGAAAAGTTGATAGTAATAACTCAAAGTAGTAAAAGAAATTAATCAATTGATATTGGGATAAATTTTCAATTTTGACAAACTGTAAATTCATTGAAATAAAACATACAGTAACTTGTTCAATCGAAATCGATAATAAAGGAGTTCTTTTGATGAGAATATAGTATACAAATAATGATTTTAGCCATTATATTGCATACATATTAATCATGCATGCTATAAAACAAAATTCTAAATCCCTTTTATGCTAGTTTACGTAAAAAACTTAATGCTAATGTTTTCTTTGATGCATATTTTTCTAAATTAGCATAAGAAACAAACTATTTATATCCATATTCAGAAATTTATAAAAATTTTATTTTGAATCACTTTAATTAGCATGTGTAGATCAATATGTTAATCACCTGCAACATATCTCCAACATGGACAACGACGGCATTAGGAATAGGATTAACATCAATCCACTTATCATCGTTAATAACCTGAAGTCCAGGCACATCATCTTGCATCAGAATAGTGATTAAAGTTGGGTCAGTATGAGTCCTGACTCCGTAAGTGACATCTAGTTCTGACTCCTGACAAGCTGGATAGAAATTGATGGATACATAATGTCCTTTCAATATTTTGCCTATATAATCTCTTTTCAGGCCTAAGCTCTCTGATATGGCCTCAAGTATTGCTACCTCCACCTTTCTAACACTTGCACAATATTCACCAACCTTTTCCCTGTCAAAATTGTTTAAATATACCGTGAAATACGCGAATAAAATAATTAAAGTGAAAAGGTCTGGATAATTATATTAATGTGAAAATTTATTTGCCTGAAAGCAGGAGGAGTCGAGGGCCACTGGTTCTTGAAATCTTCGACGGGGTGACAGTGAAATTTCAAAGATTGTCTTGAAACAAAGATATTCCGGGTCTTATCTTGAAAACCTGTAACCAGCCTGATGATACTGTTAGGGTCAGATGAGCGAAATTTCAGTCTTTCTTCTTCTGGCAAGTGGAAGAAATCTCTTGCCGTGTCTAGCATGTTGTTGATCTTCATTTCTGGAATTCCATGGTTCTTGACCTGATCATGGTGTAGCATTTAATGTTAGAATTATAACATTCCAGCATATCATATGCACCATCTGAATTATAATATATCGAATTACAACAAAAGGAGATTTTAACTGCACGAAGAATATATTATGAATTGTGAGGAGTGGCAAACAAGATAATCAAAGTCAAAGGCGGGGCTTATGTTATTATTATCGCTGGTTGTCTGCAGCTTGTTTTCTGCTGTCCTTATTTGGTCGACACCTATTGGCTATTGCTGGTTGCCATCCTCTTATTGAAGGCTAGCTAGGTGTATTTCCTTGAAGCTAGTAGTAGTAGTATATCTTTTTTTCTTTCTTATGGAAGGCTAGCTAGATGGTAGTTGTTGTCTGCAGCTTGTTTTTTTTCTGTCCTTGTATTATTTAACACCTATTGCCGGTTGCCATCTTTTTTTGCTTTCTTGTGGAAGGTTAGCTAGGTGTGATGGTATCTTTTTTGCTTTCTTGTGGAAGGCTAGCTAGTAGTAGTTGATTTCCTGTGTAAGGTTAGCTAGGTGTGGTGGTATCTTTTTTGCTTTCTAGCTAGTAGTGGTGGTAATCTTATCATCCATTAAACTAATTTTAACAGAAAAAAAGGAGTTAATTTAAGAATAAACACTTCGAAAGTTATGAAGAATGTATGCAATTATATAATTTTTGTACCGCAAAAAAGCCGTTTTTCTCGCATGCATGGCCAATCTGTTTGACGAACTCAGAGCGCTGAGGACCGAGAAGACCTTCCATGTCGATGATAGGGGTAGAGCCATCAACTGATGTATCAACACCAGAGAGAGTTGGAACCTCTGAAACGGGATCAGTGTAGGTGAAGGGACCATTTTTGGGCTCTGATAATGAACGGTGATGGGCATCAACTTGTTGCAGCATAGTGGGAGACATGATTGAAATTCAAATGCACTTGACTTCAATCTACAGAAGCTTGTGGATTTGATGATCTGAGTATGTTGGTTTGCTGTTCTATAATTCCCTATTTATAGGAGGAAACTACACAGGAGTATCAAGCATCATGGTATTGGTCTTGCACCAAAGGAAACTACATAGGAGTATCAAGCATCATGACAATATTGGTCTCGCACCAAACACTTTATCTCTCTATGTTTTTTTATTCTCCTAGTCAAGAGATGAATAAGTCTTGCACAAAAAGCACGGAAACTAATATAGTTTTTTGCTTTTTAAAATATTTTTGTTTAAAAAAATATAAAATTATTTTTTTATATATTTTTACTTATGCTAGCATGATTATATTTTACTACATAGATATTTGTAATTCGTCAAGAAAGGGTAAAAAGAAAAAAAAAACAGCGACTAACTTTAATACATTTGGCCATCTACTTTTGTGTCGGAGATAAAGTTGGGTTTGATAATAAATAATAAAAGAATAAAAATTTACTAAGAATTATTCCATCTTAATAATGACAATCAGACGTTTAATTATAGGTGAACATCATTAATTATCTGGCTAAAAATTAAGTTGTTGTGATGAAAAAAATAAAGGAGCTTTCTCTTATAATGTTCCAATTATTAATTACTTGATTCAAAGAAAATAAGAATTGAACTTTAGCTTAGTAATTACTTTGATTTCTCTCTTTTTAACATCAATTTATTTTTTAAAAAAAACTTTGGTATTCATAAATTGTAAAAGCTCGATACCACCATACCATAAGCTTATTAATGCCTTTTATATAGTTCAAACTCTTTGTTTATGATTTTCATTTTTTTTTCAAATCCAACTTAACAAAGTTTATTTAAAAAAGCTTTAGTTGAAACAAGGTTTATGATTAATTTAGGAGGCCTGCGTAACGAAGTAATCATCTCTTATATTTATATAAGTAGGGCAGAATACAATAGTTACTATGCAACGCACTGCGCAGTATAACTCTATACAAGGAAAATATAATCTTTCCTAAACTACAACACATTCCATAATACACCCCCTCAAGCTGAAGGTGAGTTGTCCATTTGAAGCTTGGACCGTAAATAGGCAAATGTAGTGTGAGGGAGCGGCTTAGTAAGAACATCAGCGAATTGGTCTTTGGAGGGTATGGAGCGAATATGTATCTTCTTTTTTAGCAACTCTATTACGAACAAAGTGATAATCAACCTCAACATGTTTGATACGTGCATAAAACACTGGATTAGCAGACAAATAAGTAGCACCCAAATTGTCGCACCAAATGGTGCTAACAGAACTGAGAGAGAAGCATAAATCTGAAAGCATATAACAGAGCCAAAAAAACCTCAGTAATACCATCAGCTAAGGCCTTAGATTCTACTTTAGTAGAGGAGTGAGCAACAGTGCGTTGCTTACCAGATTTCTACGATGTAGCCATCAGTAGATTTTCGATCATCAATACTCCCTGCCCAGTCAGCATCAATAAAACCATGCAGTGATAAAGAGGAGCCTCGATTAAGGTGAAGGCCAAAAGAGGACGTACCTTTCAAGTACCGTAAAATATGTTTGACAGTAGCCCAATGGCTCTCAGTATGCATAAACTGATAGACTTTGTTGATAGCATAACAGATGTCTGGTCTAGTAAATATGAGATACTGAAAAACACCTACAATTTGCCGATAACGAGTGGGATCTAAGTATAAACCACTAGGCTATAAACCGACCTTTGAAACAAAAGTTGGTGTATCAACATGCTTGCAGGATGACATACTAGCCCGACTAAGAATATCAAGAGCATATTTGTGATGACTAAGCATGATCCCCATGTTGGTGGGAGTGACCTCAATTCCCAAAAAATAATGAGCATGACCTAGATCTTGGAGTTTAAATTCTGAATTCAACAAACTAATAAGGCGGCGAAGTAGAGTATAATTATTACCAATGAACAGAATGTCATCTATATAGACAAGAAGATAGCAGATATCATGATTCATAGTTAGAATAAATAAAGAGATATCAACCTTAAAAGCGCGAAAGACAATCGATAGAAGAAAGTCACTCAGTCGTGTGTAGCTTGTTTTAAACCATAATGTACCAAGCCCGTGGAGCTTGTTTTAAACCATAAAGGGACTTGTGAAGGCGACAAACATGAGTGGGCATAGCAGGGTCAACAAAACTCGTAGGCTCTTGCATATAAACAACCTCTTGAAAGGAACCATTGAGGAAGACATTATGTACATCAAACTGATGAATCTGCCAATGGTTAGATATAGCAATGGCAAGGACGAGCCAAACAGTAGTCGATTTAACAACAGGACTGAAGGTTTCAGATTTATCAATACCTTCTTATTGAGTGAATCTGCGTGCAACCAAGGGCGTCTTGTAACTATCAATAACACT
>Ga0307517_10005115_pt1 | contig 19936 bp, 8 predicted proteins | sample 23_EM_MG_FD_194515 | JGI IMG/M metagenome (GOLD analysis project Ga0307517, IMG submission 194515) | Populus trichocarpa ectomycorrhiza microbial communities from riparian zone in the Pacific Northwest, United States - 23_EM | ecosystem: Host-associated > Plants > Roots > Unclassified | place... | reverse complement strand
ACTAATATATTTTAGAAGTCATATAATATATTTAATAAAATTTCTCTTCTTATATATATATATGATCACACGGTCCAAATATGTTTAATATGAATCCATTTGAACAGCAAAGGAAGAGGATTTTGTGAAGGGGGCAAACCGGCAAATGAATGAAAGGAGTTTTTAAGGAAAACAAATATAAAAGGTGAGCATTTTGATGATGAATATGACTGAGAATCTGCCATCATTTATGAATGGGGGGAAGAGTAGATATTTTGTTTGTAAATATTTAAGAGCTTCTTTCGCTTTGGGGACCAATAATTTCCATGTTCTAGTAAGCTCGTTAATTCTTATCCATTCAGACATGGTGGTAGTTGCAAGGCCAAGTCTATAATCTCTAGAGATTTGTTAAGATGATGATGATGTGATGATGATGATGTGCTGCACAATTACTATTAAAAAAACGAGTAAAATGCTAAAAACTTTGAAGACGTGAGATATAATATAATGAATTACTGGAACTTCACAATCAACCCAACCTGTCAGACAAGAACAATCCCATTCGGTCCCATTTCTAGAAAAGTCATTGAAATCTGTTAACAAATGGATTTAATTGCCAGGTAAAAAAAAACTAAATCCTCTCTGATTCCACTGTGTGAGAGCATGACCATTTCATCAACATATTGATATTCCAGCCGTCTCATATTATCGTTCAGAAATCAGTTGTCTTTTTGCATCTTCAAACAATATTACTGCCAAATATCAAACCAGGAAGAAGTTGGAAGACGAAGGCATGGACCTCAGAGGATTCCTCATTCCTTCTGCAATATTTAGCGTGAAACGTAAACTACAAGATGCATGCCTGCTCTCAAGCTGAAAACACCATTCAAGAAGTAGGGAAATTCCACAGTACCTTTGGACGCATTGATCCTAGCTCATAAAGTGCCTTTTTTTATGCGACTAGTGGAGTTTTCGGAAACAGCTTCCATAACTATGTGTTTTAGAACAACCAGACAGTTTTGAGAACAGAAGTTTGACATTATCTGAAACAGAGTTTTTCTTTATTGTTTGCCAACAGGATGTTAACTCTTTATCCAGTTGAAAATTCCGAATCACGACCAGATGTCCTCCGGGATCCGGCCACGGCCGGATGTTTCACATCTGTTTCCTTTGACTCCTAAGACAAGGGCAGTATCCTCCTACTCCAAAGTGGATGAGATGCATGCCTACGTATGCACACAGTGATGCATATGCTTGTGTGAATGTGTATGAATATCTAGCCATTCTAGAAAGAAAGAAAGAAAGGTCAAGCAATATGAAGCTTGACTTAAGAAATTTGTGAAATGTCAAAAATAAAAACATTCAAACTCTCAACCACCTCCATAGCTAGGAAGATGCTGGTGAATTTTCTCCTTTTGACTAATGATTCCCCAAGGTCATTGTCATATTTGAGTAGGAGACAGGTTCCTTTATCTCTCTGGGATAGCATTTCTGAAGTTGTTTTTTTTCTTGGCAGAGTTTTTTAATTTTATCATGCTGACACGTGATGACATCTTTTAGGGAAGATAATATGGTGGAGAGTGGTTTTCTGAGACAAAAATGAAGAGATTAATCCAAACAAAATACCATCATGTGGATTAGACAAATTATGACTTTCGATGATAATAATAATAATAATAATAATAATAATAATAATCCTATAAGAAGGTGTTGCTTCTGTTTTAATTCTCAATGTTTAATCGTGGATTAAGTTATTTTTTAAAATATTTTTTATTTAAAAATATATTAAAATAATATTTTTTTTATTTTTTATAAATTATTTTTTATAACAGCGGATTAAAATGATATAAAAATATTAAAAAATTTTATTTTTTTTTAAAAATACTCCTGAAAGTACTGCAGTGTTGATATTATCATTTAAAACAGCGTATTTGACCCGTACAAATTCTTAAAATTGCAGTGTTACATCTTCTACCTGAAAGTTCTTTCTAGAAAAAACAGCTGTAACTTATTTTATTCATTCATAATGAAGTTTTTTAGTGGACTATTATCCCGTGATTAATCCTCCAGCACTAAGGAAGCTTTTCGAGTAAAAATTAACGTGTCTATGTATGATTTTGGTTCATATTAAATTATATTAACTTTTATTTAATTGCTCCGTAACAAATTCACATGAAGAGGGGGGAATATTTTTGCTATTTTATAATTGACTTGCATGTCCAAATTAATCTAGGTTCCGTTTGTTTGTAGGAAAGTTGTTTTTTTTTTAAAAGTGATTTCTTTGGAAAGTAAATTCCAGAAAAGTAAATTATTTTTCGATGTTTGATAGTGTAATGAAAAATAAATTGAAAAACATTTTTCAGTGTTTGGTTATGTTATGGAAAATGAGCAGAAAAATAGATCTTATAAATTAAAAAGTTGAATGAGAATGGAATTGAAAAAAATCTAATTTATAAATTATCTCAAATAAAATAAATAATAATCAAAATAATATAGATCAAATCTAACAGATAAAAAAATTAAAAGATGATGAAATTAAAATAATAATAATTACAATTTCATAAATTATTTTAAATAAAATAAGTAACAATCAAAAGAATAAAGACCAAATTTGATAAAAAAAAAAATCAATTAAAGAAATATAAGAGAAAAGTAAATAACAATCATAAAAATAATGGTCAAGTTTATATAAAAATCAAATTTAATCAAATTTTAAGGGATGAAATTGAAAAAAAAAAGTTTCAAACAAAATATATAAAAATCAAAAGTTTAAGGATCAAATTTGATATAATCAGTAAATAATATGATATTTTTAAATTTTTCACAACTTTAAAAAGTGTTTTCTGCCCAAAATTAAAAGGAAAACACTTTCCTGAAAATCAATTTAAATTATCCTTTACAGGAAAATATTTTTTATTAACTGGAAAGTATTTTTTTTTGATTAATTTTTCTAATAATAAATAAATATAGTAAAGTTTGAAAAGTGATTATAAGAGACAAACATACCCTAGATTTCTCCTAATAGAATAGCTCTAGTGTTTGGATTCGGCAAATGTCAATTCAGGAGTTGGTCGATGCCAACACAAAAGATGTAAACATCATTAGACTCTTCGGAGAAAAAATTCAATAGCTAATGGAAAATGGCCGTCCTTGTTAGCTATCAGTCAACAATTTGATTCACTTTACCAGAAAAAAACAAGATCACTAATATAAAACTGTATTAGTTCAAAATCCATTTCTATATCAAGTGTTTAATTGTCAATCACGGGCACTGAATCCGGACTCTTGGTCTTTTTTCATATGCTACGGAAATTCGACCTCCAAACATTCGCAGACAAAACCCTAACCTTTTTCATATGTTTTTACTTTTTCTGGCCCAAAGGATGGTGACACTTCAAGCATCAATCTATTCATTGGCAAGAGCACATTATGATGATCACGTATACATCCACTGAATCTTGATTTACCCTTTGAACATTTACATAGTACTTTGAATGTCATAGCAGTATAAACTGATTACCACTCTCAAGATAAAAGGCAACAAATTAGATTGCCATTTCAATTTCAAGAATGCCAGATATTTGTTCAACAAGATTAAACAAAAGAAAAATGTAAAATCCAGTTAAAATGCCTACTATCTCCAAGTCGAAACTATCCCCACGCAGTCAACATGGAAAAAGGGCAAGCGAAGTTGCTATGTCAATCACCAAGTAATTCAATGGAGAAGAAAATCTTGAGAGTTAGAAGGCTAGCCACAAATCATTGATGTTCAGAAGAAATCAACTAGACCATTAGATGCATCACAGAGAGTAAAATTAATTGTTTCGGTCCAAAGCATCAAAACTAGCACCCTAAAATCTAAAGAAGATGGCTATGTTAACAACATTGAGAGAGAAAAAAAACTGTAATTTCCATCGAGGACTAACACGTTCTCAAACCTTCATCGATATGTCGTTCAATGGCAGACCTATAGCCTCCACTGAAACAGTTACTTTCTATGCTCTTCTCTGGCTACAATCTTGAACTTCCCTGACTGTTGTTGCTGCATAAATAGGAAGAAAAACCATCAAAAACCATACAAATACGATACAGTCTTCCAATTAAAATCTTGAATTAAAAAGCAAGAGGAGCAATTTTTTTTACCTTATCCCATAATTCAGTGTGGCTTTTGCAGAACCCAGCAACTATAGTCTCCCTCTTCTTCCCTTCTTTAAACTCGATACAAAGATCCTCGTTCAACCCACAAGTAACATGAAATGCCAGAGGACACTTAGGTTCAGAGCACTCAATAACACACCCTGTTCTACTCTTACAAACATAACATTTCCCTTCCCATCTCCTTTTAGGAACCTTAGAACAATTAATTCCTTCACGGCCATCTGGGTCGTCGAAGAACACCTCAGGAATCAAAAGTGCACACACAACATGAGCCCACGACCCATCAACACCCTTTGTTGTGGTGGGTTTCAAAGCGCCACCTTTTGTTGGACAAAAGCAACAAGATAAGGAGGATTGCTTACTTTCTGACCTGTAAGATTTAGAAGCCAAACACTGAATACAAAACCAATCACCATCAGGAACACCCTTTATTAAAGGATTCCCGTAGCAAGTAGTGTGAACCATTAAATCACACCCATCACAAAACACTATAGGATCTGTTGGATCCCCATCTGTGCTTCGACAAATAGCACACAAAATCCCATCATCCTCCTCCTCTTCTTCTTCTTCTTTTTCCTCTTCCTCTTTACACTCCTCTTGGTTGTTTTCATCAAGAACTGTGACTTCCTCCTCTTTTTTTAAATCTTCTTGTTCACTTTCAATTGACTTATCAATAATAATATCAAGTGGGGTTTTCTTGTTTTCCTCGTTTGCTTTGATTTCTTCATTGAAAGAATGAGGATTATACTCAACATTGAGATTGAAAGGCGAGAGTGGCTTACCGGATACCAAATCAGGATGCAATGCCCAAACCCTCTTCTTGGTTGGCAAACAATATGCAGCAGTGGTAGTGACTTGGGGAGCAGCATCAGCAAGAAGTGGATTCCGGGACTCCTTTCGCTTCTTGGCAGGCAATTGCAAAGCGATGGGTACATTTTCTTTGTTTTCTTGCTGATGCTGTTGCAAGAGTCTGTGTCTTTTGAGAGGAGGTAAGGCTTGGAATTTGGTATCCATTGTTGTTTCTGCGTGTGTTATTGGATTTTGCAGGTAGAGAGAGATGGAGAGGAGAGGGCTTTTCGTCTTGGTGGGGTTTTTTTACTTTTGAATTATCAAGGCAAATTGATTGCGGGGGGAAGAGAAGAGAACCCGGGAAGGGAAGTTTGTCGTGGCGGGAAGCTAAAATTGTAACCCCTCCATTTTTTTGGTCCTATAATTTGAACGATGAAAATTTAGGTTTAGAACTTTGCTAATAAAAAACTTTGAAGTCCGGCCCTCTGACTATCAGTAAGGTTTCATTTAGGTCCTCATACTTCTGGTAATTTTAAATGAATGAATGGTTGATCAATTTCTGGGGCTGGTGCCATTGCATTATACACATCTTTGATTGGCTGCTGAAGAGCAAATCTCTTCGAAAGAGAAAACCAGACTGCGTATAATACACCAAGCACTTCAAAGCAAGATAAAATAGAGAGAATGATTTAAAGGCAGCAAGGAAATATATAATTTGGTTAAAAAACTAAGCAATTCCTGTACTTGTTTTCCTGATGATATGTGATTGTCTAGGAGTGTGGTAAATGTTGTATTTTAAAGTTCTTTTTGTTTAAAAATATATTAAAATAATTTTTTATTTTATTTTTTTGATTTACCTTTCAAAAACATTAAAAAATTAATTTTAAACAAAAAAAATCAAATTCTGAGCGAACAACGTTTTGGTTGTAATGTCAAACATACATTTTTGTGTATTTATAACCGTTTGGGAACGCAGTCCAATCCATATTTTAAAAAATTTTAAATTTTTTTATTTAAAATTAATATTTTTTAGTGTTTTTGAATCGCTTTGATGCGCTGATATCAAAAATAATTTTTAAAAAATAATTAAAAAACCATTATTTTGATGCATTTATGAGTGAAAAGGACTTTAAAAAGCAATCACAACCATACTCTCAAACACCCTCTAGGCTCTTGCTCACCCTCAACCCCAACACTTTGAACACCAGCTTGTGCTGGGGTTTTTTTAAGTTACCGTGGGTGCCTAGGTTAGCTTACGCACACCTCGACTAATCCTTTGAGATTCTGAAGTTAACGACCAAATAAGCTTCTAGTAGTCATAATCAGGTTTATGGCACTCGAATTAGTGATCTTTGAAGAGCAATCCTATAGCTCGACCAATTAAACTACACCTCTTAGAATTACTATCTTGTGCTGCTTTAAAAGGCCAAACAATTGATCATCATGGCCTGCCCTGCCCTTTCAGAACATCTTGCTGTTCTGTGAGCATTAGTAAGATCAATGTACAAGAACTTCCAGCGCCTTCAAAATAGCATTATGAAATTACGAAACCTAAATCCAATGTAAAATGCCAAATTCTATAAAGAAACAAGGAAGCACAGGAAGTCCAGTGCAAAGCCACTCTCTGAATCTCTGGTCTATCATAATTATACCGGAAATTAAAGCACCACACGTTCCTGACAGCAACGATGAAAGTACGATATCCCACATTTCTGATATCGACAATGAAATGACGGCTGCCTTTCCCAAAAAAAAAAAAAACTGCTGCCCCGGATTTTTATTTTTTTTCCCAACATGTTACAATGTATTTTTTCGAGCTACGAGGAGTAAGAATACAGCTTTATATTGCCTACACACATAATATATTTCATGATTAATTATTATACTATGCTTTATAAGGATGAGCTATTTTCTATGTAATAAGACATTTATTATCTCTGCTAATTGAATATTTCTAGCAAACATGTTATTTATATTCACGGATCAACTTTCATGTAACTTCCAAGATGAACCAATATATCCATGGTTTATAAATACCATAGGTTACAACTTTTTTAAACTCATCATTTCACTCTCGTTCTTATATATATTTTTTTATTTCTCTTCTATATTTACTAATTTAATCATTAGAAAATCTCTTGTTTTATTAAAAAATATATATAATCAAGCTCATATTTGAAGTCACCACGTCTTAACTCAGGATCCCGACCCTTGAAATGCCCAATTTATGTGTAAAGTTTTTTCATGAAAATGGCATATTATAACAAAAACTAAAAGGCATCAGCATTTTACTATAGCAAAAAATAATATGCACTCACTCACAATTTATTGTGGATTGGAGTAGTGTATTTTTTTATAATTTTTATTTTGATCCTTAAACTTTTATTTTATGTGATTTGACCCTTTTAAGCTTAAATTAGCCCCAATTGCATATTTTTTTAGGAGGGGGGGATTGAATTGAAAGTTAAGGGACTGATGTAAAACTCTCAAGTAACATGGGAGACGGATTGAAAGTTTCATTGAAATATTCATTTTAATCCGTCATATTTTTTAGATGTTAGGTGATCAGTCTCTTGAATTTCAAAACAATATATTTTGGTACCTAACTTCATTTTTCTTTTTCTTTTAGTCTTTTTCTGTTGAGAGAAGAGAGAAGGAGTCCTTGAATTTCGGCCTAAAGAGAGAAAGTGGTCGTTAGGGAAGATTTCAGCCACTAAAACGGTTGATTTTGTGTCAAAAGGTTTCATATAATGAGGAGGGTTATGTTTAGGTTTTTTTTACCTTGAAAACACCTAAAACAACATATCTGAACTTGGGAAGAATTTTTGTTTCGAGTGGATTTCAGGTTTTCGGGCGGTTTGTTGGCTTTTCGGTGGCCATAGATTGGTTTAACAATGTCTCTAAGGTGTTTTCTAGGTATTTTGAGTACAAAATAGGTTGAAAATAAGATTTTGGATGAAAAAATAAAAGACCCCATTTTTCTAGCCACTATAGTGGCCAGATTCTAGGTTTCCTAGGTGACACGTAGTTTGCTGATGCAAACAACGCGTCATTTTTTTTAACTATTTGGGTCAGACGTGTCATCCGACCCATTAAACTTAAAAAAAATATAAAGGTTCGCGCGCAAGTCGTTGCTTTATTAGGCTAGGCGCTAGGCCTAGTTTACTAGGCCCAACAACTCTTGGCCTGATTCTTTTTTTTAAAATTTTTAGTTTTTTAAAAAATAATGCATTATTTGTGTATATTTTTTCAAATAAATTTTTTATTTATGTTTTAATTAGATTGTAATTATTTTTAAATGATATTGAGTGCGTTTAATTTTTAGAGAGGTAAGTATGATTCATTTGTGATTTTTTCTTGATTTTATATAGATTAATTTGTTTTTAATATTTATTTTTTTATAAGATTTTTTATATGTGCAGCCTTGCTTTTTTTTTTTAATTATTGTTCAATAAATTTTATGTGTTATGTGTAGCCTTGCATTGTTTTTTTATATATAATTATTGTTTAATAAATTTTATATGTGTGTCAGTTTCTATTATAAATTTTATATGTTTTTCTATTACAAATTTATTTTGATAAAGGAGTTCATTAAACATAACCAGGTAAATTACTCGTGCTGTGATGTTAGATATTTTGATCTTCATTATTCGCTTGGTTTTCTCAATTTCATTTTTGTTTATTGTTGATGAATTTTTCTTTTCATTATTTTACACAATAGTTATTGGGTTGTTTAATTATATGCATGTATAAGTTTTTCGATTTACATCTAGGAGTTTATATATATACACTGATTTTGTAAAGTAAAAGAAAAGAAAACAAATAGCTTTCTGATGCGAATGAACAAGGCAAGACCAGCAATGTTAGGATCATTGATCAAACACAGAGCATACTTAATTTGCAAGAAAATTTAAAGGATATATATATGGTGGAGGAAACTATTTGACCGATGCTTGACCCATAAAGTTTAAAGGTTTTAGGTATTCTTAGATTGCTTTTTTTTAGAGAAAAATTTATTTTTTAAAGTGAGTGTTTGAGGTATGTACCATACTCATTTTATATATTGGATCCAGACATATAGATGGATACATAAAATATTTTTGCAAACACTTAACTAAGTTATCCAAGTCCTAACAGTTTCTGAGACTTCACTTCTTATTCAAAAGTTAGGCTTCCATACTCTTTTTGTTCATCATATCATTTTTTGTTTTGAGTTGCTGAAACAATACCTATTTTAGATTGATGTCCTTTTTCATTTTACAATTTGATTCTTATATAAATTTTGGGATTGTTTAAGTAATTTTTTTACATGTTATTTATCTATTGCTTGAAAATCAAATTATATACCTTTCAATACTATCAGCTCTTGATTGCATGGTTAGAAAATGTTTTTTTTTTTAATATCTCACAATTAAAAATAGGGTGTGTTTTCAAAAATAGCCCGCGATAACACGGGTGCAACCTAACTAGTCACCATCTACTGTTTGTTAATCCTCATTATGGGCTGTCACACTGCGTTCCAAATCCCATCCAGAGCACTACCAAAGATTGAGCAGCAAACACTAGATACGGCACATGGTACTACCAAAGATTTAAGCAAATATCCAAAGAAAAAACCAGATGCGTGAAGAAGAGATGAAGCACCACTTGTCTACCAGACATAAGGATTCCAGAAGAACTCTGGGCCTTTGCAAATCCACATAAAACAGCAACAGTCCCGCGCGCGGTAATGGGTGGCAGCAAGGGAGGTGCAATTTTAACCAGGCTCTGGAAATACTGGTTTTGAGATATGCACCAGCCAGTACAGGAAGAAGCACAACCTGCGTCCATAGCCACCGCATATGTCAAAGCTACTCGACTTTATAGATGCATGATATTTTTTGATACATTTATGGTTATCAATTTACTCTTTTTTATTATTTCTTTTAACGACTAACCTCTACTTTTTCCATCTTGCATGGACTTGGAGAAACCAAACGTGCCAAGTGCTATCATTGATCAAGACTCATCTTCATTTCGTTGGGTCTACTACTATACTAGTGTAACATATTTTGTAGTTAATCGGTTGGTTATGCCTAATATTATTATATTCATATAAATATATATTTATTATTAATAAAAGCTTAATTTATTTTTAATATTTATATAATATTAGATTAATGAATCTAATATTTGATTTATGAATCTAGAGTAAAGATAAGGTTCATGGGACAAAAATGTTTTACAAAGAAAATTATAAAGTTGTTATAATTATAAGATTCTTATTGCATCAAAGCATTGTTCCTTAAATATTCCTAGTCGATGCTCTCTTAAATTTTAAATGTTCATTAGAGTCGTAAAGATTGATACATATTGTATTCTTTTCTTTATGAAAAAAAAACGGTTCTTCTCAAAAGTTGAGATATAAAATATAACTAGAACTAATATGTAAGTGATTGTCATAAGATATGTATATTGAACTGATAATTTTATATGAAGATATTACATGTGTCTATGGAAAGACATTCATTCATTCATGGATGCTTGCACAAAATATTTTGCAAGGAAAATTATAAACATAATGTTTTCTTGGTAAAGGTAAAAAATACACAGACAATAGATATAACATAAACTATATAAAAGTATTTGAGTGATCAAAAGAAAATTTATCACCCTAGATGAATTAGAGAAAATATTTTATATATTTTTAAATAGTATTAATTGTTAAATCCTTCCTGAAGTTAAACAGAGATTATATATAATTAGCAAGGTAGGTAGTCAAATGAATAAAAAAAAAAAGCCCTAGCAATAAGAAAATTATTATTAAGTGATTTAATGCAATAAAGCCTTTAGCCTTCCATAATTATTGACAATAAGGGTGGTCGTGGCCCGGTTGGCCCTCCTTTTTGCTTAGGCCTTCTCTTTATTAGATGGATTAAATAGATGTGGCCTCCTCCAGTGTTTTTTTTCCTTTCTTTTTTATAGGTGCGAATTACCTGTCATCAACCTTTTTTTAAGAAAGAAAGAAAAACAAACAGATTACCTGCTCCACTATTTCTTTTTCTTTTTCTTTTTTTATTTCTTTTTCTTTTTTATAGGTGCGAATTACCTGTCATCAACCTTCTTTTTTAAGAAAAAAATACAAACAGACTACCTTTTTTCCTGCTATTTAATTAAAAATATTAACCTCACACTACTCAAACCCCCGACCCCGAGATCGACATTCAAAAAACATATCAGCCTTGTATACTCTATATATATATATATATATAAAAGTACGAACAATTATTTGCACTGGATTAACATGCTTACGACACCAAGATAACCTTGACCCGCATGCCATGATAAACAAGAACATGCCCCCTCACTCGCATTAAAATCCAAAATATGTCGTCAGAGAACGACAAAAAAACTAGCATTGAATTTTGTTTTTGAACCAAGGTATCCCATAAAGACGTGAGAAGATAGGATCAGGATACTGGGATCTTTCGAATATCTTTCCTTCCATTAGTGGTATCTGTTTGTATTTTTCAGAAATACAATATGAAAAAAACCTACGTGTTTTATGATTATACATGAAAATGCTCAAGATGACTTGCTACTTGACTCCTGCAAATTTTACCAGTATCATGTATGGCGTGACCTTGAAGAATCCAAGATAGACAGAATCGAAGAAAATCATTGTATTAATTCTTTCTTCGATAGCAAACTGAACTTTTGCCAATCAAACAAGGCCTTGCACATCCTTGCCAAGAAACCTTCTCTAAAGGAATTGATGGAAGCCTCAAAAACTTATTGCAACCACAGATGTGGCTGCCACCGCAATCGACAGACCGAGGTTGCGAGTACAAGAGCATCTTGGATTGATCCCAATTAGAGTGCCAAATATGACTTTGGTTGCATATTGTTATCTGTGCCTCTCAGACAGCAGAACCTGTGAAGAGGATAACTTGTTAAATGTGATAGATGAATGCTATCAATCTGAAAATAACCATGCAAAAGTAAACGTGAAAAACACTTAAGAATTCAGATTTGATCCAAAGTTTATTAGCAAGCAATCTATAGGTCAGTTGGAGATCCTGATAAATCTCTACAAAGAATTACAGAGGCAACACTAGATGAAAGAACAATAGAGCAGATCTTTGGCTGCTGTAAAGCTAGAGTAATGTGAGCAAATACAAAACCCAAAGATTTGACTTGGATGAAGTATTTGCTCACATTGACCAAACAAGACTTGACCAGAAAAGAAACAATAACTGGCAGTTCTAGATACCAGCCAGTTGAGCTGGCATGAATGAAAAAAACATTGGCTGGCTGAAGATTAGACTGGAAGGTCGTACTTATCTTCACAAGTTTTTAAATTCACCAGCATGGATCTGCATGTATATGGTCTAAAAGACCACCAGATTAGTGGTCCCAAAAGTTAATAAGACATTCTTATCCCAGCAAATCCCAGGAAAAGTAACTCCGCTTTGGAAACACGCTTCTCATTCTACTAGTGCCCAAACCAGAGCAGTTCACCCAGCAAGTTTTGCAAACAAAGCAAGCTGCTCATGAAAACCTTGAATTTCAGCTGAATAAAGTATCAACTTGTATTTGCTTATCAATCCCAAAAAAGAAACTTAAAACTAGATTTTAGACCTCATATATTGATGCACCAAACTTGAAAAAAACTAATACTGTCTCATTTACTCTCATAACCAGGTCCGTGAGCAAGCTCTCGGGTAAATTCACTATCAGAGTTCTCATAGGTGTACAAGTTAATTAATCTAACTGGTTTCATTATCTTTAATCAAATTAAAAAAAAAATGTTGTTTTCTCTATACAAGCCTCAGTTTTTCAGATGGATGGTTGCAGGGGCAGAAGATAATGTCAGTTTCATAACCAAAATATGACAGGAGTGCCACAACCAAAGAAAACAAAACTATAAGAGAGAGAGAGGGAAGGAGGGGGAGAGAGAGAATGATTTAACATACCCCATGATCCACCATGGCGAAGGCAACAATTTGATGGCTAAAAGGTCATGAGCCCTAAACAAGAAACACAAAAGTATCAAACACACTTATCGTAGAGAAGGTAACAGCACTGCTGAACATAAAAAAATAAAAATAAAATAAGAAAACATCAAATAGACATGAGAACATGTCAAAGGTGGAACGAATCCTAAATGCTTGAAAAAAATAAATAATAATACTGTCATGTAAATATGAACTGGTAGATAGAAGGCATCCACCTGAGATACAACTAAACACCATTCTCAAGGAAAAAAATATATATAAATAACACTAACAAAAATAATAGAAATGGATGGAGCATTATAACTTATAAGACCCTATGTACCATCTACAAAATATAGTAAAAAACAATGCAACTACAGTAAATGCCAGGAATACTAATATAGTGGAAAATATTAAAAAGTAAGCATCAATACAAGCACACATTTATACTTTACATCTCTGCAAAATAAAGTAAAATATTTTGCTTAACACATGCTGCTCAATCAAATATTAGCTTTTCTAGAGACTAAATGTCAACAGGAAAAATAACTTTCAAATTCAACTCACAATATACTGAATTGACAAATGAAAATCAAGACAGGAAATGAGCCTGTAAAAAAAAAAAACAGCAGTGCATCACTCGTCCTGAAGTGGTTGTTGTAAAACTATATAGGCTCAGAACCCTACTTGATTTTTCAATCTGAATCTAGCCAACTAAAATCCTTCCAGTTTAGATTTTTTTTTTTTTATTTAGGTAAGAGGGATTGATCCCTATTCAGATTGCAATGTTTACAATCATACTAAGGACACTCCTCTCAACTCAGCCAACAAAGACCAGTTTCAGATTTTATCAAGTCAAGACAAATGTGAACCACGTAGTGAGCGAAAAGAAGGACAAATCTCCAAAACATATGCTCTCACATATGCTTATAACACCTATCCAAAATCAACAAAAGAAGCACTAATACGAACAAGACAATGACTGATGATGCTGCCAACATATTCACATCTGTCAGGATACATACTCATTATAGATGAATTCAACATCACAACACATTTTCTAGTTTTATCCTTCCAGCAGTAAAACTCAGTCAAGATGCTGCTTCCTAGAGAGTTCATCACTCTTACATTATTGCCTGTATAAATTAAGTTAACATCAAACCATCAATGCAAATCCCTTCATTTAATTGTTTCTCCTATTATTTATCATCCTCCTGCGCACTATCACGATCAGGAAGTGCCCCTAAAACTTGCATGCAAAAAAGTAAAAAAAAAAATTCTTAAAAACAAAATTATGAACAAAAAAATGAAGAAGCAAACCAACAGCTTCCCAATCAACGAAATACAATATATAATAGGAATTGAACACGAGACAGCTAGCAATATCCATATGGCTTCAAACATGGCAACCAGAAGACAGCTCAAGCAGTCTATTTTCTTGACTTTGAAATGCCTCAACCATTGATTACAAAAGGCTCCCTATCATATGCTACAACCAAGAGATTGGCACCAAGCTACTAGTGTACTTACAGGGAAAGAAATTAAAAACATTTTGACTGGGAAAAAAACGAGGGAAAGGAGATACAAATAAAAGACAGCATACTCACAGAAATTTATATCACTTACTTGACCATAAACCTCATCTTGCAGCTTCACAGTGGAACATGTCTTCCAGAATGACCAGCATACCTTGGCCAACGAATAAGAGTCTAACGATCACTCGGCCACTGATATTTTAAACGAGATGAATTCATAGAATCCATTTCAAAGGGGAAAATGAATGATGTGTCTCCACATAGCCAACTCCACATGATAGACTAGTAGAGAAGGCCTCCCATTCAGGAACTGAGAGCTTCCAACTTAAAAGTTCAGTTCCATTTTCAAAGCTTATTTCTCACCTTAGTCATAATGGGAAATTCACTGTTGCAGGAACGACCAATCATCTAATGGTGAGGGGAGATATATCTTCTACCTTGGCAAACAATGCAATTCTGTAATAGGAAGTTTGTTTTCGTGTTTCTTTTTTCCCTTTCTGAAAGGGAGAGGGGAACATTGAGCTCTCCCTCATAGAAGCAACAAACTTTGACTAAATCCAAATAACTAGCCTGACATCAGTGCTCTAAGATCCCAGAGGAAATAAATACAATGCCATCATAAAGGAAAGGAGTAAAACAAGCCACCTAAGAACTATGCCAAACTGCTATAGGTTTGCTTGACTGCATGGTCCTGGTCGCAGAAGGTGAAGAAATGAAGATAGTATATATGTACACAAAAGCTAAATTACCTAAAAGGTTAGTGCAAGTAACAGCTATAAACAAATTATATGTAAAACTAGGTCAGCTCTAGGATGTTAGAATATTACACAAGCCAATTCACTTTTGGACTAGGTTAATAATATTTAAGAAATATGTGCATGAAATTTTGGAATTGATTACCATTTTAGGCTTGTCTTGCTATTGACTAAACCCTGAATTTTACACCTTTTTGAAGCCTAAAACCTGATTATTTTGTAACTATCAACCATCAATATGAGGAACCCCTTTTAAACCTGAATTCATTTGTCTAGCAATTCCTGCAACCCGATTCTCAAGTTCCAAATGCAGCCCCTGTGTTCCTTTAAAGCCTCAACCAATTCAAACCTAACCAGAGTAGCCCTAAGATCATACTTCTATCATTCCGAACCTTAAATCCTGAACTTTCATATACAGTTCCCAATCAGAACGTAAAGTATAATAGAAGGATTCTTTAAGACAGTCTGGCATCAAAACAACTACGAGAGCATCTTACTCTGAATAGTAAGAATCTCATACCAGTTAGAGATTAGTCAAGATTTGAAGTGTAATACGAAGAAAATTTGCAGAGCAATGCCACAGTGCAGTTGTCAAATGGACTTAGAAGTATAAAGTTTAAACACTAGACTGAAACATGGAAGCATAAAACATAAACACTAGACTGCAACAAGGTAGCTAACTGAAGAACCAAGCAAAGATCTCAAAAGTGGTAATGATTTGAATTTGATCACACATCTCTAGAGTAATTCCCTTGGTCAATACGAAAGAAGATTAGGTTTCAAGACAAGAACTGCTTGAAATGTAGGTGTATCCCAGGTCAATTGCTTTAGCTTAACACTTGTCCTTTTCTCCAGAGACAGAAGAAAAGGAGAAAAGAGGGTGGTGGAAAAATGGCATCCTAAAGAACAAGCTGTAAATTTAATAAAAATAGTAACCAATCAAAGGATAGATGGTTTTCATCACCTGCTCAATGGCAGGTCAGAGGTCCCCAAGTTTACTCATACTGTACATTGAAGATGCTCTCAAAACAGCAACACCATCCTAATGGTCAAGGATGCATCCTAACAAACTAGCTGTAAACTTACTGGAAGTTATAACAGATAATTATTGATGGCTCATCGACAACTCAATGGCAGATCAAACATCCCCAGTTAAGTTCATTTGAACCTTGAAGATGCTCACCAAATAGCAACTTTATCCAAATTCTACCATTTTAGTTGCTAAAACTACCATCAGATTCCAGCGATCAAAGTTAACAGATTCCAGAGATCAAAGCTTCTTTCTATATTTTGGAAAGAAATTAATATCTGGAACAACAAAAAAAATACTAAGCAGAAGCTTTTGAGCTAAGATCTGAAGTAAACCAACTAAGGTCTGCAAGAAAGTGGAGCTAGAAGAAGGCTAAACTTCACAATAACAATTATCAGAAAGTGCCTCAGAGTAAACCCCAGAAGTTCAGGTGATCACAGAGCAAAATATTTAACATAACCCAGTTGCTCATCCACCACACGGTGTCCTAAAGTTTAGTGGCACCTGAATATGGTACTTGTCTCAAAAATAGGATACTCAGCAATTTGGATGACTTCACAACCAAATGCCTCACAACTGAGAAGCATAATAACCAATATACAGCTGTGAAGCATGCATATCTGACCCTTTACAGTACATGAATTGGAATTCATGAATCCAAGCATGGACAAAATACTCACACCAAAATGCATTAAAAGAATAGGAGTTTATGCAAACATTAGCAGTAGAAGATGACAAATCAATGTAGTGCACTGCACCCCAAAAATAATATGAACTGTCATTATTAGCAGGTACAACTTCATCAAGTGAAATAGATGAGCACGACTCTTAAAATAAGCATACTGAGAAAACAGTTCAAACCCAAACCCAAGTATCTAAGGAAGTGCAGCCTAAGATACCATTTGAAACACATCTTAGCTTGGTCTGAAAGCCAATCTATCTGGGTCCTTGAGCTCGCTGCATATCATATGCACCCCAGGAACCAGGTCCAGCTCCATACTGCGGAAAACTTTCAGCATTAGCTTGCACCTGAAATTTTGCCAGAATGAGAAACATCAAAACTCATTTCCCAGAACATAAACAAGCATACAAGTGCAACTCACCAACAAGCACGCGTGCACAGATGCATAAATATAAATTTGGAAACACACATCGAGATCTTACAGGATTCATGCCATAGACTGCCTGATATGGATTTGCTGTGTATCCAGTTTCCGGATTTCCGTAATTTGCATTATAAGCTGCAGCTGCAGAGAAAACTTAAGATTATGAAAACTAAGAACCAAATGTCAACAAAAGTGATGCATCGAGCTCTAGAGTGAAAATAGAAACTAAAAAAAGGCAATCCATAAAAATTGCTTGTTTAAGAAATTGATCTCCTTTAAGACACTTAAAATCAGACACACCAGTTGAACTCATCCATCATCTGAGATGAATAAAATCACCTAAAACACTAGCCTTTAAAAGCAGTTAAAACATACAAAAAAAAAAAGGATTATACAAGTTTGAACAAGTGATTTCTGTCCTTTGTTTTTCACATTCAAAGTACATATTGACTTGTTTCCAACCTCACTAACCAACTCAATCAATTTAACAACACGAACCCCATTAAGGATTCAAACAACAGAGTACCTGGATTTCCTATAGCAGCGGCAGCACGAGCTCTCTTCTCTGCATTAGCAATCTCTGCCCGAAGCTTCTCCATCTCCCGAGCCATGCCAACCAGTTTTTTCTCCATCACCACACCATGCTCGTAATTCTCCGCATAGCCTTTCTTCTCATACTCGATGGCAGCTCTACATGCAAAAAAGAAGAAGAAATTCAGGGCTCAAATTACATTGCACTAAATAATAGAGATCATGCTGCTTTTACCGCGCACGCTGCAGTTCCTGCTTCATATTCTCAATTTCAGCCTTCACAGATGGCACTTGTTGCAAATCTACATTATACCTAGCCAAATCTTGACTCATCGCCTGCATCCGACCCGTAAGCTCCTGCTTTGCATCAGTAAGTTCTTTAATATCAGAACGCACATGATGAAGCTCATTCCGCATAGCTTCCACCCCACGAAGATCCATCTTCATCCTCAGAGACTTCTCATGCAACTCCCTCATCTGAACATCCTTCTCAGCATGAAATGCATCCCCGAAATGTGCCATCCTATGCAACTCATGCTGTGCAGCTTCCAATTCCTGCTTTAATGCAACATGGGTCGCAGCTAGGCGCTGGTTGTCAGCTAATAAAACTTGAATATCTTGGTGCTGGACTGCAAGACGATCCTCAAACATAACGTGATGAGGAGGAAGGCGCCTGGGGTCCATCCCAAACTGGGGTTCTCTCATATCCTCTAATAAACCTGGATGAGGGGGCAATGGTCCGAGTCCCCTGCCAAAGCGAGCCTCATGTATGGCAGCCGGTGGTAGTGAAGGGTGAGGTCCACCTTTCATGGGCAGAGGCGGTCCTCGATTTCTCCCAGACATATTTTTACTGTTTATTAATTAAGGAAAATTCCAAACCTGAAAATTATAACCAACAAACACTATTGTAATAAATTTTTGAGACAAAATTAGCATAGCTATGTTCTAAATCTCAAATTTGTAACAGACTAAACCCTAAAAAAATAAAGAAAAGGATAGGTGTGATCGAATAATGAATAAATTAAGAATTAGGGAAATCAAGAAAATGTTGGAAAATAATAATTAGCAGTGTAGAATTACTGACCTTTGGAGGAGAGGAGAGGAATTTGGGTGATTGAAAGACACAAAAGAGAGGGGATAATTATAATCAGCGGGTGAATATATATATATATATAATTATATTCTATTTCTATGATGCTAATCAGTTAATTAATTAAACTAATTAAAACCTAAAGTCAAATTTGGATGGATGGATGGATGGATGCCTGGGTAAAGTGAGAGAGGATACGTTGAAGAAGAAAGAAAACAAAGGTCTGGGAACCCAACTGATTGAGAACGGAAGAAGAGAAGACAGGTTTTTATTGTTCTTTTCTTTTTTAATTCTTCTTTTGTTTCCTTGATATTTATACTTTTTATTTTATTTGAAATGGATTATGAAACTGAAGGGTTTTTTTTTTAGACTTAGTATTTATTTTTTAGTTAATTTTTAATTTTTTAAATTGAATTTGTTTTTAATTTTATTTTTTATATATATCAATTTCACTTTATTTGTATGTTAGATTCCATCTTTATTTTTTTATTTTGTTATTTTTTTTAGATTTAATTATTTTTTTCAGTCTTATCCTTTAATATTAAATTGAATTTTTTTATTCATTATTCAACATTTGATTTGATTGGTTAAAAATTGGATTTTATAAATTTTTCAAATAAAATGCTTCCAGTTTAATGATTAGAATCACAAATTTGAAAAGTTAATATGAATTGATTTTTTTTCTTTACTTTTTTTTTTAATTTTATTATTCGGCATTGGTGTTTTTTTTTTTTTTAAGATATGGGCTTTGTAGTTTTCTTTTTTTTTCTTTTATCAGGTTATCATGATCTTATCACTTGAACTATAGATTTGACAGGTTAACCTGGGATTGCTCCGCTCTTAATATCAGGGTTACAGGTTTGTCATGCTAACTCGAGTAAGTTCATGTTATTTTTTTTCCTTTTCTTACCCAATTTTGTCTTTCGTGTTTAATTGTCTAAGAATTTAGCTGCATTGTTTTTTTTTAAAAAAAAAATTTTTTTTTGT
>Ga0307517_10005114_pt1 | contig 19936 bp, 11 predicted proteins | sample 23_EM_MG_FD_194515 | JGI IMG/M metagenome (GOLD analysis project Ga0307517, IMG submission 194515) | Populus trichocarpa ectomycorrhiza microbial communities from riparian zone in the Pacific Northwest, United States - 23_EM | ecosystem: Host-associated > Plants > Roots > Unclassified | place... | reverse complement strand
AAATTCTACACATTCTATTTTTTTGTCATTATCCAATTTTTTGACCCTTTTTATTTTAATTATTATTATTATTATTTTATTTCCTGAAAAATAATAATAATAAAGAAAAAAATGATAAAGAAAAAAGAAAAAAGAAAATAAAAAATAAAAAAAAATAAACAAATAATGAAATAAATAAAGAATGAATTAAAATTTGGGTTAAGAGCAGCATGATTGGAGTTTTGGGATTTAATTAAACTTTGGATTAGTTTTATTAACCAAATTAAAAGCTTAATTAAAGAATTGATAAGTTTTGGACTTAATTGAACTTGGAATTAGTTTAATTTATGAAATCAGGGGCTTAATTGAAGAAATACTAAAGTTTGGGGCTGATTCGGGTTAAAACTGCAAGAAATTGAAGTCTAAGGACCATTCTGTAAATGATGCTAAAATCCAGGGGTCCAATTAACGTTTATCCAGGGAGCTTGATTACAAAACTTCAAGGACCAAATCAAAAATAGCAGTTGAATGGAAAACGGAGCCGTTTCTTAGACAACTGTTCACTGTCATCAACGCTTACGTTTCTTCATTAAAGGCGTTTTAAAGGGTCAGTTACAGGGCATTTAGGAGGCCGGCCGTTACCACCACTGGGGTTGTCTCTGGCTTTAAAAGCCAGAGAAAGGCAACGGGAAAAAAAAAAAAAGAGATCACGGGGAAAGAAAAAACAGAGCAAACAAACGGAACAAAAAACACAGAGACGAGAAGGAAAGAAAAACAGAGGAGCAACGCAGAGACAAGGATTGGCCCTGCCATTGTCTTCATCCCTGTAGAAAAAAAAACGACCCAGAAATTATTTTCCACAGAAAGTCGGCATCTGCATCATCTTTTTAGCTCCTTCATCATCCAAGAAGTTGCTGGAAAACGAAAGTAGACGGTGGACACAAAAGGAAGAAAGTAATAAACGAGAGTCACCACCAGCGCTGTAACCATCTTCATCGCCTCCCGAAGCAGGTACGCCCTTTCCTTTCTCCTTTCATTCTCTGCATATTTTATTCATAAACACTGTGCGAAGGTAATTTAATTACCTTCTCATGCCTTTGACTTAGCCCAGCCAGGTCACTGGCTTGGGCCAGTGACCGGGCCGGGCTGGCTGGGTCTAGCCCGGCCCCATATGGGTTGAGTTGGAACCATCCCAAGAAATAAAAATAAAAAAAATAAAAAATATGTGCATGCAATAAATAAAAAATATAAATTTATTGGTTTATTCACTGACGCTAGAGCTAGGAATAAAAATACTGATTTAAATTTATTTTATTTTATTGTATTTCATTTTATTTTATTTAGCTACATAAATAAAAAGTAAAAAAAAAATGTGTAGGCGTAGAAAATAAACTTATTTTATTTGTTTATTCACTGATGTTAGAGTTAGGAGTAAAGTAAATGATTTAAATTTATTTTGTTTTTATAGCTACGTAATATTTATTAACGCCAGAACTAGAAGTATCCGTAGTTGAATATTTACTGGCGCTAGAGTCAGGAATATTACAAGTTAGCCATCATAGCACACACTAACAAACTTTTATCAATTTAAGACAAAACCACCAATGTAGCTTACCTTAGGTAGGGTGTGCTAGGGGGGCTAATACCTTCTCTAGCTACAACCAGTCTCGAATCATAGAATCTCTGTTGACCAGTTAGGGTTCCTAGTGATCATAATACTAGGTGGCGACTCCTTAAATAAGACATTTCCCCATCAAAAGAATAAGATGCCGGATATCTATTCTTTTTTCAATCCAGATTAAAAAAAAATTGGGCCGCCGCGATGTCCGGGTGTGACAATTTTGAAGGGAAAAAGCCTTTTTTAAGGAGTTACCATCTAATATTATAGTCACTACGAACACTAATTGATTAATAGAGATTGGTATGAGACTGGTTACACAAAAGAGAAGATATTATCATCCTTTAAGTGTCCTGTCTGAGGCAGACTGCATTGCTGACTTTGTCTTAAATTGTTAAGAGTTTGTTGGTTTATACTAAGATGGTTTGCTTGTAAGATTCCAGACTCTAGTATCAATGAATATTTAACTGTGAATATTTTTAACTCTAGCATTGGTAAATATTATGTAGCCTAAAAAACCATATGATATTTTTTTTAATAAGAAACAATCCCGTCTTTTTATGAAAAAAAAAGGCACTTCTAGAAAATGAACATGATAGTCCAATTAGCTGATTTCATCGACTAATCACTGCCCTCGTGAGATATTATCTTGAAATTAATTAGCTGATGATGACCGCAATTACTTCTTTAGTTTCCCCGATATTGTGAGATAATCCCTTGTAGTGTTCATGTCGACTAAATTTTGAGGACATTTTGCTGTGATGGTCTAAAACAAGTTTCCCCGACCCTATATATAATATCAGAATGTCTAACTTTTGTCATCAATAAGAAAATTTTGTCATCAATAAGAAAATTTTATCATATATGATGGTATCTCAAAAAATTCAAGTAATCTAGAAATAAGATGATAAATGGTTAATCAATCAGTCCTATCAATATCATCCATTTTTTCTAGTCAAGATGGTTGATAGCTTATACTTGGTATTTGACAGGTCAAGGTGGCTTGTGGTTAGTACCTGTAAGAGATTATTTTTGATGGAGTTGTGGACTATCCGATACTTAAATAAGTATCTTTTTAGAGAGAGAAAATATAATAATACCTTAAAAGGAGATGTTTTGGAAATATATATGCGGTAAAGAATTAAAATTATGAATCTTTGTTTTGAAGGTCTCATAGTATATTTATAACCCATGAGTTTTGTTATTTTGTGTAGAAGAAGGATTGAAGTGTAATTTCACCTTTATGATATTTTAAGTTGTATCGTGAGTTGTATTCCATTTATTTTATCTAGCTAAAAGATGGTGATATTGTTGGCCTTGAAATACTTTAATACATCTAATGGTCTTGGTAGAGTATAGACTTATTTAATTAAGTCTATTTGCTGAGAAATAATTCATTTATAATTTTATATAAAAATATATAGAATTGATGATGTTAGACTCAATCATCTCTTGGGTTTGGCTAGCGTCAGACTCAACATGCCTAGGCTAGCACCAAACCTATCACGCCCAAGACCTAGTACATTGCCAAGCCCAATCGTGGTTGGGTCTGGCACTGGCCATACTCGACGCGCTCAGGGCGTGGCAGTTGGCATACTGCTAGGCCCAATCACGGTGGAGTCTGGTTAGTGCTAGATCCACTGTGCCCGAGGCTTCGCACACTGCCAAGTCCAATCATGACTGGACCTAGCTAGCGCTAGACCTAAAATGTCTTCATTGAAGCATGTTTGTGTTATACAAAATTTATACTTGTAAGTTTTTCTTACTCTCGTGTTTTTTTATAAAGATCTACTGATTCATCGCAATATCTAGGGAGAAAACAAAGCTACATGAAAATTGTCAAGAATTCACTAGCAATTGCTTTTCTCATTGCCTTAGCTGTAATAATCCCCTGCTCAAAACTCTCCACAAGACTACCTCGATGCTCACAGTAATTCTTGTGCACAGGTAGGAGTTGGAAATATGATATGGGACAATAAGGTGGCAGCTTATGCAAGAAACTATATATGTTAATCGGCTTAGGGGTGATTGGAAATTAACTTGTGCATTCTGCAGGTGGATCTTTTGGTGAAAACCTTGCTGGGAGCAGTGCTGCGGTGAAATTATGGGTTGATGAGAAGCCAGAGTATAATTACAACTCCAATTCATGTGTTGGGAAATCGAAAATAATTCATTAGCGATTGCTTGTCTGTCGTTGTCTTGGCTGTTATAATCCCTTTAGCTAGCTCAAGCTCAAAACTACTCTAAACAAGACTTCCTCAATGCTCACAACAACGCTCGAGCACAGCTGGGTGTTGGACCTTTGGGATGGAATTAAAATTAGCAAAATTTGAAAAACCATGAAAGTAAAAAAATATATATATATCTTGAAACATAAAATATTAAAACATCCCAAAAAATTGAAATAACCCATAAAATATTAATAAACACAAAGAAAACTAATAAAAAAAATAAAAAATCAATGTTTTGCAAAACTTGTTTTATTGGCATTGACATATTTGCATGACAAGGCTTGACCGACCGACATCGGGTTTTCTTTTTTAGATTTTACAAGTTAGTTTCATTTGTTTTCTAAATTCCTTTAGTTTTTTTTAAAACATTTCTTCATTTTATTATTTTTTTGAATATATTTTTCAGTTTTTTTATATTTTTAAAATTAATATTTTTATGATTAAATTGTGGGCATTTTCATCCAAAAAATAATAAAAGTACATATGGGAAAAAATATATAAATATATATATGGGCGGGTGAGAGAGAAAAATTCTAAAAATGGCATATGGGATAATACCCTCAATATACAAGAGTATATGGACAGATGTTTTTAATCTTTTTTAAATAAAATAAAATAAACAAGTAGTGTGAAGTTTACCGTCATCTCGTAAATATATTGTGGAGATATACTTATACAGAATATGATCTGTACATATTCAAACAAAAATCCTATAAGCATTTTTTTTATAAAAAAAAAAAATAGCATCACAAGCACTGACGACCTCCTACTATATATATATTATCTGAACAAATACAAATTTGGTATGAAGTAAGGCACCGCGATCCTTTTCTGGAGGCTAGGCTGCTGGCAAGTGTTGAATAAGCATTATGAATTGGTCTTAGCTAACATTTCGTTCCTACCTGAAACCAATTTTGTTAGCTATTCATCTGAGAACGGTCCTCGTATATCTATGGAGTGAGGGCAGCTTTTCTCGATATAAAAAGCTGGTGGTGGTACCTTTACACAAGCAACAATATCCATTTTTATTTTACTACAAAAAATGAAGAGTACTCTTGTAATATTTTTAGTGTTCATCATCTACTTCATCTTTCCTGTTAATGCCTCCCTTCCAAGCATTCTTGGCAACAATTTGATCGAGAAAACCTGCAAACAGACACCCTATTACGATCTTTGTGTAAGATCTTTAATATCAAGTCCTCGCAGCTTCAATACAGATGTTGAAGGCCTCGCCAAGATAATGGTTCACACCATTAACGCTAGGGCAACCCACACACTACATCGTATTAACAAGCTGCTTCAACATAGACAGGACACAAATATGAAACGAGCCTTGCAATCTTGTGCCAGTCGCTACGATGCCATAATAAAGGAGGATATTCCAGAATCTCTACAAGCCTTGCGTTTGGGTAACTACAAATTTGCAGAAGCAGGCACAGTGGATGCTGCTTTTGAGGCCAGGTTATGTGAAAAAGAATTCAGGAGATGCAAATCGCCCCTGGCTGACATGAATAGGGTTGTACATGACGTCTCCATCGTGGCTGCATCCATTGTTCAGACAATCGTATAAGCGATTGATATCATTTTAATTTTTGTTTAGCCAACTATGGGATTCGAAATAAATTTTGAGACTTGCAACTGATCATTAATAAGGACATAACTAATTTTGGGTGTTGCTTAATTAATTTCTATTAGGTTTGGTTTAGTTCTTTCCTTGATATCTTGGTCTTTTATGCACCTGATAAATTCTTATTTTGGAAGTAATGGAAGAAGAGTTTTCGTTTTCTTGTTTTTCCGGGGCTCCTGTTATGCTTTGAAAAGCGCGAATAAAATCAAAATAGCTACCATGTTCAATTCTGTGGGGAGTGAAATTCTGAGTTATGCCTTCGTCTAGAAGATGAGATTGTTCTTGGATTGGACATGGAGGAGCGTTCTTCTGGGGATTTTTGGTCGCTCAAAATTTCTGTTTTCCGTTCATGAAAAAGCCCATTTCAATTTATAAGGAAGCATAAAGGCCCAATATCAAAGACAGTACATAAACCCATTTCCCAGAGTTGGCCCATAAAGACTAATCTCTAGAGTCCAAGGTTATGGAAACCCAAAACATTAAGTCCACGAGCTAGAATCCACCGACCTAGATTTCAGCTACAATCCATGCAATTTTTTTTTGTGGATGATAGTTTTTTTTTATCTGGAAAATAGTAAGAACTTGCAAACATAGTTGTGACTATATGCAAGCTGGTCGAGATTTTTTAATTTTTTGTTATAAAAATAAACTTAAATTCTATATATAAATCCTTTTTCTTGTTGGACCAATGCTTTTGTTGGCAATTTTTCCCATGAGAAAATAGAGAGAATCTAGCTTATTATAGTATTTTTTATTCTTATTCAGTCTGATGTTTCCTATAAAATGACGTTCAGCATTTGACGATAATCTTTATGGCTGGTAATATAGTATTTATCACAAATTATCATACCTTATAGTTAAAAATGTTGACATTTATAGCATTATTTTTCCTTTTTGATATAATGCCTGAGTTACTCTCAGGTGGCCGGGCACTGTCCTGTTTCGGTCATATTATCAATTTGTCAAACGATGATAATAAAAAAAAAACTTCGAGTAGCGAACAGTTGTGCCGATAATACAATTTATTTTTTCACTGGCAAAAATACTCTTGCAATATGAAAACAAATTCGTGATGAATATATATCTACTTTGTCAAAACCGCAAGAAAAATCAGGGGAAATGGTTAGAAATTTCTTATTTTACGGCGCCGAGAAGCAAATCAAATAATATTTTCACAGATGACCTAGCAATATGGTGACGATGGGCATGTTCAAGAGAGATTAATTATACTTGTTCATATCTGTAACGTTTAAGAAAATCCCAACTTGCAAGTGCAAATTAACAGAACTGCAAGGGACATATATGGAAGTAAACGAGGGAGTGAACAAATCAAAGAAGACAAAGTATAAAAATGGTGGTGTTGTTTAATCTAAGGAATGTCTTGGTATACATGTACCAAGTTTATAAGAATTGCTTCGTTTATTTGATTTTATAATATATAGTTGCCATCAAGAATTAACTATTGGTTTCATAAGAGCAATATTGATTCAAAATAAACAACTTGATGTGTTCATAGCACTGTTATTAAACCCGGCCCGGCCCGGCCCAGGACCCGGTGGCTGGACCGGTCCGGGTTTAATAAAAGACTGGCTGTGACAACAGCCCGGCCAGACCCGGGCGACCCGGACGAGACCCGATTTTTTTTTTTTTAAATGTAGGATTTGAAACCCATTAGTATATATATTCTATGTTCCCAAGAAAAAAATCATGTTTTTTCAATGTGGGATAAAAAAACCTTTTGGTTTAAATACTTCAATTTAAAAGGATAACATAGTATCTTTTCAATGTGGGATTTGAAACCCTTTCATATATGTACTCTATATTCCCATAAAAAAAGTTATGTTTTTTCAATGTGGGATTTGAAATCCATTAGTATATATACTTTATGTTTCCAAGAAAAACGTTATGTTTTTTCAATGTGGGATAAAAAAAAATTTAGTTTAAATACTTTAACTTAAAAGCTTAACATAATATCTTTTTAATGTGGGATAAAAAACTTTTTAAAATATTCTTTTAAACTTCATAATATGTATAATCTATATTTACATGGATTTTTTCATATGAAATATTAAAAATTTAATTTTTTTTAATTTTTCCGAGTTAATCCAGGTTGACCCGAGTTGATCCAGGTTGACCCATGAAACCCGGAACTCGACCCCTTGACCGGGTCAACCTCCGGACCGGGTTTAATAACTATGGTTCATAGAACTATTTAGAAATCATGCTATGCTAAAATTCTAAAAATATAAGAGGAATACTCCACAAGAAATGCGTTAGAAAGAAGCTAGTTAAGTTCTATAGAACTTGCCGTAGATTATCGAATAAGGAAGTGGCGTCGTGTTCTTTGAATCTAAGACCTCGCTGCAAGTATCTTAGCAGCGTCCGCATCACTTTCAGGCAAGCTTCTGGTAGAACAAACCCATTTGGGTTTGAAGATTGAGGGTCAGCAAAACAAATCATGTTAAACCATCTTTTAATTTTTCTTAACAAATCAAAATGATGCACCTGTAATTGAATATGATGTGACAGAGCAGGTCATTACCTAGGGACATTTTTTCTCTCTCTTCTTAAAAAATATTCCTCGATATTTTAAATTCCGGGAAGACATATAATTATGTACAATTAGTGCCCTGTGTATTCTATCTTTATTGAAGGATTTTTTTTTCTTTTTTTTACCGTCTGTCTTCGGGCATATTTGTATAGTTAAGGTTTTTTTTTTAAAAAAATTATTTTTAAACTATAGAAAAACAGTTTTTTTTAAATAAAATTTAATGAAAAATCATTCATCTCTTGATTTCCTTTCCCCTTATAATATTGAATCCTTTACATCACGTAGGCTGCCGCTGCCCCTAGTTACTCCATGACCATTATTTTATTATTGTTGACCCCAACTCAAAGGAAAAGTCAATCTATAGTAATTCTGTCTCAATTGACAGAAAAGAAAAAACGAATCGTGTGGTTGGATCAATCATTATAATGGAAGACAGTAATTCATTAAAAATATGTATCAAGTAATAATTAAGCCTTGAAGTAATTGGCTGCAAGTATCCGTGTGTTATACTGTTAAGGATTGACTTGATGATTCCGCCCCATTACAGAACATGAAAAGAAATCCAAAGAATGGTTTTCATTATTAAACAGTGATACCAGGCTCTAATGAGTTTTGCAAGTAAATAATATATGTAGAAAGATTATTAGATAATATCGATATAGTTCATATAGTTATTGTGATAGATTCTACTTTTATACGAGTAAAGGGAAATAGTTCATCGGAATTTCTCTACAGATTATCCTCCTCTTAGGCTCTTATACAGTTTACATGCCCAATTATGACAGAGCCGATCAGACAAGCAGATCGAGAGATGCCGAAGATAATACGATACTTACTCGCCCTGTTCATCATGAGTTTGAGTTTTGCTGATGGCCTTCAGATATCACGATGTATCTACAAGTAACTAATTCAACTGGTAAATAGTTTTAACTAAGTTTGAGCAATTAAAATCATCTCTTGCCATAATATTAGGGGGAGGAAGGGTTAACCTACGAATGACGCAAAGGTCATGCCATGGCAGTCCAAGTTTTTCAGCAGATACATTCACATAACAACAGTTCATTCAGTTGAGCCTTATTCCAAGTATCAACTCTTGTGATTCTTTGGACACTTCTCCGGATACTCCTACTAGTTACTTTTCATCGTTTCTTTGCCTCGTGGAAATTGGGAGCAAATATCTCCGCAATCTTATCAAAGACATAAACAAAAAACCTCTCTTAGATGTATATAACAGATCAAAGTTATTTCAAACACCCTCCAGTAGAAGGAAAAGAAAGCATGGCCGATTTGGTTAAACTGCTTCCTTGTTCTTACTATTTTATTTCGTTTGCTTCATTCTGAAAAAAGTAAGAACATGGTAGTCTCTTTGATCAATGCAGAAGTTACTAGTTTTATCTAAGGATCACCTCTTGGTGACCACGCAAGCTTTATGTCCAAAGGGGGTGTTTTTGTTACTTTAGGTTGCTTAAAACGGTTAAAATGATGCAAGTTTGTAGCTAAAAAATTCCACGTTGTTCCTATAAATTCCCCCATCAACATGCCTTAATGCTCACCAAACATTCAATTAGCTTACTTCAGCATTATAGCAAGAATATAATATGGCTATGAGTAAGATCTTACCTCTTCTTGTCTATCTCGTGAGCTTAGCCCTTGCGCATCCTTCCCACGCCCAAAACTCACAACAAGACTACCTCAACGCTCACAATGCAGCTCGTTCACAGGTGACTGTAGCAAATATTATATGGGACAACACAGTAGCAGCCTATGCTCTAAACTATGCCAATTCCAGGATCAGCGATTGCAACCTTGTGCATTCTAACGGCCCTTATGGTGAGAACCTAGCCAAGGGAAGTGGCTCTTTCACAGGCACTGCAGCAGTGAACTTGTGGGTGGCAGAGAAGCCTTACTATGACTATGCATCCAATTCTTGTGTTGGAGGGCAATGCTTGCACTACACTCAAGTCGTTTGGCGCAATTCAGTTCGTGTAGGGTGTGCCAGGGTCAAATGCACCAATGGCTGGTGGTTTGTTTCTTGTAACTATGATCCCCCGGGCAACTATATTGGGGAACGCCCTTACTAAGGAATCCTCGAGTTGCCTCAAAATGCTACTATTAAGAGAATGTAGCCACAAAGAAAAAAACAAATCAAATACTTGAACGGTATGAATTAGTAATAGGAAATAATAATGTCTTTGATGAGTGAACACTGATCTCACTCTAGTCACGACTACATCTTTCAATTGCTACACCACATTCTCGCTGTATATTTTGTTTCCTTCCAAGGTACTGGTGCTGTTTTAATTGAATAAACATGAATTATAACCAGTGGTGTTGTATAAACTTGTTTTCTTTATTCTGTAAGAGATTAGGATGGAGTAGACAGAAACAAATGAAATGCCATTAATCAGAGAAAAGAAGGAAAATTAAGCATGCTTGACAATCAGAATTAAATATAAAAATAACAGTTTAAACAGTACTAAACAAGAAAACCCTTTAGATGATACTATAACCTTAAAGAACATTCTAATATCACAGTAAACTCACCTCCATACTGAAGCCAGGCTTTTCTCTGCCAAAATAAGTTTCAAGGCATCTCGACCATTTTCAGCAGCTCTTTTTGACCTATCATTTCCACCTAATGCACCTGAACCATATCATTTCGCAGACTATGAAGTTTTGTGTTTCTCAAAAGCAAGAGTTCCTAACACCATCCCTGCTACCACTTTACTTTCCTCGATATCCCACCAGCTATTGCAGATTAAGCAGCAGCTACACCTTCACAGCTACACACCAGCATCAAATCCTGTAATGAAAATGCATCCAACACTACCTTATAAACCTTTCACAAAAACAAGGCTGCAATAATCTAAAGATTGATGGGCAGAGAAAGACTTTTGATTACCATTTCAATGACTGATGAATCATTTCCAGCGAGCACTTCAATATCATAGTTCTGTGAATGTCCTATTTGAACAAAAAAGAAAACACAACTTACCCCTTCCAATTGTTCTAACATTTGCAATACCTAGAACGATTCTTTTGCATCACATATATGTTATTTCAGCAATGCTTATCTCCCCAAACAAAATGGATCCCCGGAGATCCTTCAGTCTGATAACCAACGCTTGAGTTTTTATCAGAACTCATATCAGTGAAGGGACTAATTTGGATATGGCATGGCCAGAACATAGGGCCAGAGGTTCACAAGCTAAAAATGAAGTCGCAGCCTCTCAGAATTTTAAGCTGTGATTCAGCCAGTACATTATATCTCACACAAATAATTGAAACACAGTGACCCTGTAAGGCTATAAGCCCATAACATTAGAAATCAATATTATGAAAGTTCAATAACCCGGCTCACATGATCGTCTATTGTTTCAGATTCTGGACAAGTCGGACAAAAACACTGGCGGGAAGAGCCGTGTTCGGAAGATAACACCATCATAGTCCACTGCCAAACCCCCTGCTTAAATGGAAAATTAGGTATTCTATCTGTGCCACTTACAAAACAATGGCAATCTTTCTCCTGATCACTAAATTCAGTAAAGACTAGATAAAGTAGGATCCTTCAAAAAAATGTCTCTTTACAAACAGAGAAATCAAGGAGATCACCATGATGACATATAAAACAAGCAAGCAATCAGTCAATCACATGAGAAAATAAAAACATCCAATAACTTATCATACGCAAAATATGATCCCATTGCCTATAACTTTCCCGTTATTCATTGCAAACCAGAATTCCACGTATCATTAATGATCATTCATAAGTAAAACACTTCTTTCTACAGAAACAGTGTCCAAAAGAAGTTAAATTGAGAACAGAAATAGAGTATACCGTAGTTTCCATCAGTTGGGGGCTTCTCTGTTTGATGGTGTGACTCTTGCGATTCTCTTCTACATACAATAAAGAAGTGTATTTCGGCAAGAAAAATAGAAAAACTGTACACATGGGGAGAAAAACACGAAATCTGAGATAGAGAACAGCATTGGATGAGGTAGTGGAGGAACTCTTGTGTACCAAATGCAAAAGTTCTTTGCTTGAACTGCCCATCCCCCTCTCTTTCTCAGTTAACTCCGTTGCAGTAGGCAGAGTTCAGTGAAAGTAGAGAGGCTCCTCTCTCAAGTCTCTGCCAAGAGCCCAGAACCCAAGAGGGCTTCCTTTTACACAAAGATTAAAAATAGTAACTGCCCATAAAAGTCCATGGCCTTACAAAATTGAAAACCAAGGCCCACACGATTCTCTTATATCAAGGCTTCTTCTCTTTCCTAATTCACTGGTTGAAATTATAAGGGCCTTAAACAAACAGGGCTTTAATATATGATCCAAACCAGAAGTTAGCTTTTTTTAATAATAAAAATAAATAAAGTATAGATATTGTTATATCGGATATAAAATCCAATAAAGTATATTATTCGGATTATAAATATAATAAGTAAGATATGAATATAATGAAAACCAATATATTAATAAACATTGTCGTGTAAACTGATTCGTACAAAACTAGTTTAGGCTAAATTAGAATCTATAGAATGCAAATGCTTTCATGTATGGCTGACGTGGGATTAAATTATTATAATTGATTTCCACATATTTATTGAAGATTTGAAAACGAAAGCAAATTACACCAAACTAATATTTCTTTAATATATCAGGACCTTTGCATTGGGTTTGGAATATGTAGTCACTGTAATGCTCGTGTTTTATCAATTTTTAATCGATTAGAAAACAATCAAAGAAGGCAGATGAAGGTTACTGTATCATTGTAATGACATTTTGTTAGGTTAAAGCTATCAAGTTGTCTTGTGCTACTCATAACCATTAATGAAGATAGTTTTTTCTGTTGCTAGGTGACTTTAAGACCACATTGTTCAGTCATCAAAGTTAGAGCCTTGAGTTTTTCGAACATGTTACAATGGGTCTAAGGATTCAGATAAGTTTTGGTTCGATTGACTTGTAGCAGCATCAGCACTTCATCTTCTCCGCAGATTATTTCCTTGTCTGCAAGATTAACTCAAAATGTGGGGCCTTCACGGGTGGATTTTGATACACGTTTCAAGCCTTTCTTTGGTAAAACCAACATTTCCCAAGCAATTCATGCTTGGTCTGAATTAAGGTTGCATCCAATTCGATCCTTTAGTAAGGTCATAAGGTTGCGTTTCTTGTGAGGTGGAGATACTTTCACCAATAATTCGAAACCTTTCAAGTTGTTATTTAGGCAATAACATTTAATGATAAGCAAATTATACGAAGAAAGACAAATAAATAACTCGTTTTCTATCAGTATTTAGGAAGAGAACATTCTTTTGGGAGGTTATTTTGGAATCTCTTGTTATCTTGACAGTAGTCGTAGATCATGTGGTGCAACCTGACCCACTTGAACCACCTTCTCTGTGTAGATGTTAAAGTGCTATATCTTTCCTTGTTCCACCAATTAGTAGAGCTTTCTGCCCTACAAAACCTTGGATTTCCATTCCAAGGACAAGCATCGATCTTATAATTCCTGAAGGAAGCTATGAAGGGACCCTTTGACCAATCAATTTTGTCTTTCCCGCCTCGTGTTGCCCAGCTGTCGCCGTTCCATAGGCTGGCTTTGATGCTCATTGGCTGCCACCTAGGATATGCTACACCTTTGTCTGCATGGTTTCTGTAAAGTCTGATAGGAATCCAATCCACCATGAACCTGAAAGACGAGAAACACCATGGATATAGTCCCTGAAGTTGTCTTTCTTAGACTTGCTAACAATTAGTTAAAATTGGCTTACACAATTTGGTGAAGGTTCCACAAGACCGAATAAGTATGGAAGTTTTTTGTTGGATCAAACCAGAGATAAATCCTCTCTTCACGATCATCATTCCCATCAGCATAAACATTTGTTTGAAGAATATATGGTTGGCCACTCACATTTCCAAGGAATTCAAAATCTATTTCGTCACGTTTAGGTTGATCCGATGATAGCTGCAATATTGTCATTTGCCAATACATTTAAGATATGCAACTGGACATATAAAAAGAAAATTATATATATATATATATATATATATATATATATATATATATATATATATGTACTTGATTCAATTTACTTACATAAAATGCCACGACTGTGCCTGCTGAATGACCTGGTACTAATTTTATTTGCATATCAATCTGCCCGAATAAGAACATCTGGTTCGAAGCAAAACCAGATCCTAAAAGAATAGTAGTAATAAGATAAATGAGCACCAAGACATTTTTCAAGTTAGTTTTTGTAGATTTTGTAACTCATACCAGATTCTTGGTCTAGTTTCAAGCTTCTTGTCCTGCCATTAGCAGTGGTGTATACATGGCTCGGAGACCATGCTACAGAGAAGTCCTTGTTGAAATCTCCGGTTGAAATAACAGAGGAAAATGATACTTGAAAAGTATTTGTGATGAGAAGTCCAATGAAGACTACGAATTTGAAAGTAGTAGACATTGTTTTGGCGAAGATGACAAGGAGAGGAAATGTAGTGAAACTGGGAAATGCTTGATATGCTATATATAGGTATTGCATGAGAAGGAAATGAATAGGAAGCAATAAGGTTGTTGTTTAAGAAAGAATATCTTTAGAGAGAAGCAAATGAATTTTATATTGTTAGCATCTTATTGGATATAACTTGCAGAGTTAGTTAGATATGTATTAGAATGTTATAAACAGATCGATTAAAGCTCAACAAATGACTTAAGATTTCCAGTTTATTACATGGGTAATCATTCATTTTCAGGTCCAATGAACTACCTTGTCGGTCCTTACATATGACTTCATGAATGCCTCATGACAGTATATATCAAGAATGGTCCGTCCAACCATCTAGGTGGTGGTCCAGTGGTAAGAGTTTGGGACCAAGAGGTTTGCTTCCTCTGTGGTCTCAGGTTCGAGCCTTATGGTTGCTCATATGATGGCTACTGGAAGCTTACATGGTCGTTAACTTCAGGGCCCGTGGGATTAGTCGAGGTGCACGCAAGCTGGCCCAGACATCGACGTTAAACTAAAAAAAAAGGAATGGTCCGTCCATTAGGAGCTCCAGCATTTGAGTAAAAGAGGTGTCTCGACAATGTTATAACCAAATAATTATGTTATGTATAATGTATGCTTACTTTCCACAAATCAGGTAACAGGTGTGGAAGCGCAGAGATGGTGATAGACTCGGAGTTTTTTCATGATAAAGGATACCTAGCTTTGGGCATACCTCAGGCTTTCTCAATTAAGAGCCTTTTTCGGGTAGGTTAGCGGAATGCTTCGGAAAGTGAAAAACTAGCTAGACTGGAGCTGGTTTCTTTTCTTTAGGGCTATTATTTTAGGATAGCTTGGTGTTTAAACCTTCCCTTCTAACTCGTTGAAGGACTCTTTTTTATTCTCTCTCCAACCTTAGGGCTATATATGTAACTATCGAGTTGATTTCATGCTTTCAATTCAGGCATCCCTTTAAACATTGCATAACTGAACCTTTTTTTACATAATTTTAACGATTTTTTTGTAGAAAAATGACGTTTTGCACCGAAAAAGGCATCGTGTAGTTTACTCAGATAAATAATGTTTAATAACAGTAGTCTTGTATAGTTGGCAAATTAACCGTGCTACAGGCAGAATAAATAAGTTGCGTCTCTTTCTAGTTTCTAATACACAGTATAATCATTGTGATTATTACAATCTGTTAAGATAATGTCATGGAGTATCTTCAACACAAAGCCTAACTAAAGTAAAGTAAAGAACATTCATGCATGTCATCATTGTCTTTACACCGTCGACATTGAATTCAGCAGTTAAAATTCTGGGCTGGCTACTTCTGATCTTCATGCAAAGAGAACATTTTGTAATAACAAACGGGATGCTTTATCAATCAGCTGACTTTGGCTTTAAACCAACTTCAAATCATTCCATGCGCACTGATTAAATTTTATTTACTGGAAAATTAGTATCCTACTAGTACAGGGGTAGAGAGAGTACCTAACAGTAACAAAAGTTGTTTGCTTTTGCCAGTGTGCATCATAAAAGATTGATGCAAAGTCCAAGAATGCTGCAATATAAATCTCTCCTCCAAATTAGGGATAAGGAAACATGACTGGTCATGTTCTATATTTCACCATTAATTTTAACGCATTCTTTTCCATGATTCCCAATGACCTGCTTAGGAAAGGAAAGTAGTTTTCCAAATTGGATCTGACCCGCTGCTACTATAACAAAATTTTCAAGGCACACGACTAGCAGGAAAATCTTGATTTTTTTATCCATATTAGCCAAGCAAATTGTTCCCATCGTTGACATAAGCTAGATTCTGAGTTTCTATCTTTTCAAGAATACCTGGGATAGGTCATCATCAGGTATTTTCTCTTTGCCTTGTAGTTGTAAACCGAGTTTTTCCTTCGGATATTAAATGGCTGTGTTAGAATGGGACAAGATCTAGAACTGTACTTTTAAGTCTCTCTGGTAAATATAATGGCAACTAGCAGGGAAATATTTCTTGCGAAATTATGAGTTCTTTATATTGCAGGGAAAGATTTTCACTCGTGTAACCATTTTAAGCGCATTGACCAAGCTCTACACCTTCGTAGTTTGTGATGGCTTTATGAGAAATTGAATCCAGATACCGATGCTATGTGTTTTGTTGTTGATGCCCTGAAGCTTTATACTAAAACTGAATACTTTCTATGAACACTTATTATATGATGATAAGAGGAATTCCGGAAGTGAAGTCATCTCAGCACCGAAAGTTTTGGACATTTGGTCTGTTCTTATTTAGGCTATGAGCTACAACGAATGCCCAATCTTTACAAATTTTGTTCTGTTATTTAAACTTCTTCCTGAGAAGAATTCTCAAATCTGAAATTAGTATCATATATACTAACATAATGCAACCATAACAAAACAAGAAAATCAAATCCAGAAAAGAATAAAAAATACCCTGGCATTCAATTTCTTGCTTGTTCGCTGATCATCACTGGTCTGCTTGGTATGATTTTGGCTACAGGCAGAATAAAAGATTCCCAGATACGTCAGAGATGTGAAGTGCCAGAACGAGGCAGGACTGTGCATCAACGAAGTGGCTTAAATTATCAAGAGGAGAAAAATCATTTCTATTAATCTGCTGGGACTAAAAGCGGCTTATTTCTCCTGACCAAGATCAGGCCTGAACCCTAATGTGAGTACCACCCAACATCCACCTTTTTTTGTTACTTGAATTGTTTTCACATAGTTAACCTCTTTTAAGAAACTCCCCTGCTTTATAGCAAGTCGAGATTTCCTATATCCCACCAATCAAAGACCGTGGATGGACGCCAGTAATAACACGAAAGGAAACGAAGAGAAAAACAAGTAAAATCCAGAAAAAGAAAATTACCAGATGAGTCCAATTCAATAGAAGCAATGTACATGAAACAAGCAACATAGGAAAAGGCTTGTACAAGCACAAACATGCATGTATCAAACAAAACCGATTAATCTTAAAAATTCTAAACCTAAAAGGTAGGGTAAGGAGGATTGTGGACAGTCTACAGAGCACATGTAAAACACCAGCTGCTCATGAGGCCATAAAAAACAAGTCATAATCAAATCCAATCTGAAGAATCTTGTGGATCTTGTCAAATACAGTCCAAGCAATGGTCATGGTTATGAAGCATTGATCATCCAACACTATCTCTCACTGTCCCGCCAGAACTGCTTTGTCTATTGCTTTCTAACCCTTTCTTCACTTCCACAAGATCAGAATCTTGTGGTCTTTATCAAACTCAACCGGCCTATCTCGTGGAGCGGCCTCTCAGAAGTTCCGGTGAAGGATTTGTCGGGCTTCAACCGATTAGTTTTCGAGATACTTTTTTCACTGCTCAGCATCAACATCGTAATTTCTTAGGCCAGTATAGAGTTGGAAACTGGTTTCGTGATGTAAATAGGCTATTTTCATATAGATTAAACAAAAGAAGGTCCTGCCAATATCGAACAGCATCATGTTGATTGGATTCAAGCCTAGCTTGCAAATTGAATGCAATGCCTCTGATTTGCTAAAGTAATTCTCTTTCCTTCTCTTTATCTAACCCCGCCATCTCTTTCATTTTCTCTTCACCATCGACAACAACTACACGTGTTTGTTTAATATCTTGCTGCTTTACAAACTTTCTTTGCATACTGAATTAGGTTCCCATTAGTATTCAAATCAAATTCAAACCCCACCATTTTTTTTAATTTTTTTTATGTTTTAGACGACAAAATGTCTATGACTGAAATCATTCAACAAGAACCGTTTAAGAAAGAATGTCGATTTCTGTCTTCTTAAAAGGTTTTATTAGAATAAGAAAGCAATGATCTTGATAGATACGGAAAGGAGTTGTCTAGATGTTATTTCGTTTCAATACGAGAAGAGTTGCTGAGCAGGAAAAGTGACATCAGGTCACTGAAATTATTGAACATCCAAGTCAATAATTTGACTCAAGTAAGTTCCAGGACTTGCAATTGACATACTGTTCATGTCGTCATTCCTTGATATTTATCTTTTGCCCTTCATGCGGAAGAATGATCTTCTTGTTGCTTTTGAGCTCTGTGTCTTGGCATACTACAAGTGTCGAAGTTGCCGAATGCTTGAAAACCGGACTTTTAAAATGGTTTCAAACATACTGTAATTAAACTATAAAGGATTGAATTTTATTTCACATGTTATTTGGTTTCCAAAAAACTGTAATTAAACTGATAAAAAAAAAAACTATATTGGCCTAGTTCAACTAAAATAAATCGCTTGATTCATCTTTCTTTTGTATGATCCTAAATTAAACTAATACAATATAATTTCCTTTTTAAATAATAGTAATTATTATTATTATAATAATAATATTAAAATAATCCAACATGAATTACATAAAATTCTTTTAAAAAAATATTGTGAAAAAACGAGTTGGAACATAAATGCCAATATAATTTAGCGGACGGAGTTTTTTGTACCCGAACTGGAACATATTTGTCGCAGCTTGTGGAGAAGGAGGCGGAGTTTCCTATCCGTGAATCACAAGGTCTCGTTACTTTTGTTGCTATCAATTTAAAGTGTGTTTTCATTCCTATAGTTTTACTAATATTTCACTTCGAGTCCTATTTTTTAAAAATTTTCAATATCAGCCTCGATTTTCCAATCTAAAAGTCTATGAAAGTCTATAATTACTATAGAGGGCGTTTGGTAGCGAGGTTACGTCTGCGTTTTTAACAAAACGCAGATGCAACCCGTTTGATAAAATAAAAAAGTAATTTTCTATTCATGAGACCCACGGCATTTCAGCGTCCACAACACAGGAGAAAAAAAAAGCAGATGAATCCTGCTTCCAGCTAATTAATTAGCATGAACAGTGAAGCATGCTTCACTGTTCATGCTAATTAATTAACAAGAACAGTGTAGCATGGCTACACTGTTCACTGAACAGTGTAGCCATGCTACACTGTTTCGGTCGGACCGGTTCCGGCCGGACCGGTTCCGGTTCAAAGCTTAAAAATACATTGAACCAGGTCTGACCCAGTAAAATAAAAAATAAAAATTATTTTTTATTTTTTAATTGTGTTTTATTAAAAAAAAATTAGTGTTTAACATTATTTAATGACACTGTATAAATTAGACAGAGACCGCTTGATGACGTAACATTTATAGAATTTGATCGCAATTCCAATTTTATTCCTGATTATATTTTACCTGATGTTGTTGCGTGCTTAAGAAACAAAAAACACTATAGTCCTTGTCGTATATATTTCTTACGTGATGGAATTGTAGATAGTTTAATGGAACAATAAAAAATATTTTATATAAAATATTATTTATTTCATGATGTAATAACAATAGTTAAATCTACAATATTTAAATTAAAAACCATCAATATTAATATATTTTTTAAAATTATTTTATAACCTCAATTTCAAAAACATTATTAACCAAACACATT
>Ga0307517_10005113_pt1 | contig 19937 bp, 17 predicted proteins | sample 23_EM_MG_FD_194515 | JGI IMG/M metagenome (GOLD analysis project Ga0307517, IMG submission 194515) | Populus trichocarpa ectomycorrhiza microbial communities from riparian zone in the Pacific Northwest, United States - 23_EM | ecosystem: Host-associated > Plants > Roots > Unclassified | place... | reverse complement strand
ATGAGACCGGCCATCGCGTCCGATGTGGATGTCGAACTACGAGGCCGGTGTAGTCCAAGCGAAGACGATGTTCGAGAGATGGCGGAAAGCGATGAATGGACACGCTAAACAAAGCGAGTCGGTGAGTGGGACAAGGTTTAGGAGAGAAGGTGCCGGTGATAGATCGACAGCGAGAACGGGATCGGTCGGGTGTTCGGGCGTTCGATCACCACCTCCCCGCACGAATATCGCGAATTGGATGTTCGTCCAAACCCCAGAGAAATAACTAGCGACCCGTCAATGCGCCACTGTCCTTCAACCCAACGAGGTACACCACCTGGGTTTCCACGATTACTGCCACACGTCAAACTGTCGCGGAGAGCACAACCTCAGGTCAGACCAGACGGGGATGTCCCTGAATACAACATCAAAATAATCTCAGAAAGTAACGAGAGGAGAAAATCTGGAATAAATACAACCGTATCCGTATGCATACGAGTTAAGGAGTAGCTAGCAGATCAGTGCGCACGTTCGAGTCCGGATGCCTAATATACCTCCGTTGCAAAGGGAAAATAAGCCAAACAATAACTCAAAAAGCAAAAGGCAGACTAGGGAACATGGAGGAATCAAAGGGAGAGAGAGAGGAAAACCGAAAGATCACAACGTCGCTTCATCCTTCCGCTCTTCCACCTGAATTGTCAGCTCCTCCAGACCCTGTATCCGGCTCCTTAATATGTAATCCACTCTTTCCACCACCCGATCCATATTCGCATAGGTTCGCATTGTGGTTGAGTGGGGTCCGTGTGGGTCGTACGACGAGGCCGAAGGGGAGAGTTGAAGATGGATCGAACCGATCATGCCGGACGCGTCCTTTGGCCAGAATCTCGGGTACGTAAACGAAGCGAGACCTTCAACTGTTCCCAACTGTGAACGAGTAATGAATTATGGGTGAGTGTGAGAATGTGAGGGATTATTTCCTACCTCTTTCAACGCAGACTCGATGGTGGTATCCTTCTCAGACACATCCAGTGCAAGGATCCTCCCAGTATCAATAACCAGAGGCACGACACTCGCAGCGATAAGGATGGCAATGAATAACGAGGCAATCGGGTCGAACCCTGTCCACCCGTAGAAGTGAATCAGGATCGTGGAGATGATCACTCCCACAGACCCTAGGGTATCCTAGCACGTACGAATCAGCAAAATTAGCCCGGAAGAAATTCAAACCGATGACCTACAGCCATGACATGAAGAAACACTCCTCGCATGTTATGACTATGCCCTTCATGCGAATCGTGTACATGCGAATGGTCGTGCAAATTCGGGGTCCTCTCAGAATGGTGGAATTTGTCATAGTGGTCATCTTGACCAAATTGATAGCTGGGTGTGATCGGAGATGGTATCGGTTCTTGCTCCGATTCCCTGCGGACTCGATCCACTACCGGGTTATATGGGGGATGGTTGTGTGTCATGTCCCCCTCTTCTTCCCGGGGCAGAATGTTGAGTGGAGATACATTTGCAGGTCGTTTCCGTGATGGAGAGGTTGACCGCGAATGTGGATGTTCGGCCGTCAACCCGTTTGACGTTGTCTGGAACGTGCGGGTATGAGAATGTGAATGCGAGTGATTCCCATCAGCATGGGAATGCTCGGGAGAAGGGGAGTGAGTGCGTGAGAGGGGCTGAGGGTGGGATTGATTGTGAGAGGCTGTTACATGAAGAACGCCCCTCGAAGAAGATGCTTCGATCGAAGGAGGAGGGGTGTGCGAATGCGAGTGTGATTGAGGATGTGAACGGGTATCTCGCGAGTGTGCGTCTGAATGTGAGTGAGGATGAGATTTTGAATTTGGGGAATGAGAGTGTGAATGATTAGAATGCGAATGACTGTGACTGTGATCATCACCATCGCAGATGAATGCATTCTCCGTTTCGGAAAGCTTGGGTGAAGGTGGCGTATGAGAATGACCATGCCCGTGTCCATGACTATGACCACCATGCGAGTGCGAATGTCCCTACGAAAAGGATCAGCAAATTCAAACGAGCGAGGTATGACAAACATACGTGATGATGGTGTCCCCCCATAGCGAACATACCAAACAAATTCACACCCAAACCAAGGGAACTGACGAGCAGCAGCTGACTGGTATTCATTTCAGGAGGATCGAGGCTGTATCACACAAGTCAACCCCATGAATTGATCCACTCCAGGGAAGAGGGAATTACGCACATTCGTTGGATCGCCTCAAACACGATGAATATCGAAATCAGGATCAGGAAAATCCCGTTAGCAAACCCAGACAGCGTTTCGATCCTCCCGTATCCATAGGTGAATCGTTCATTAGCTGGCCAAGTTGCCATCACCGACGCTATCAGTCCGACAGCAATGGCCATACAATCGAACGCCATATGTATCGCTAATCACGTCCCCCGTCAGCGATCGTAAAAGGCCGTAAAAGAGGGTGCGGTACCGTCTGAAATCAATCCAAGACTGTTCGTCCAAACACCATACAGCATCTGAACGACCATAAACCACATATTCAAAATCAGGAAATAGAATATCTTCCGTGACTCTGGATTCGCGAGGATGGTTTTCAAGTACGACCTGAGGAGGTTCCCAGTTGTACCTTTCGTAAGTGAAGCCTTTTCTTGGACGTTCTTCGGGTTAAGCGCTACGAAAAAAAGCTCTCAACATGAGTATTCGAACAGATCCCCCGTGGGTGGAACACACCAATGTAAAGGAGTAGACCGGACAGTGGGTCCATCCACGTCGGGTGCTCAGCAAAAGCCAGAAACCCAAACAACACAACGAACACCGAAAGGATCAAGAACGATAGGGCGTGACCCTGTGAAGGAGCGGAGATGGCCTTTATCGCATTATTCGCGGTGGGCGTGAAGTATGTCAACGAAGCGGCCAACAGTGGGATGACAACGAGGGACGATATAGGCAGCGACGGGGTTTCGATGTTCTCAAGCTGGAGGATACCAGATTAGGTCCGCAAAAGGTCGTCTTTCCAAACCAAGTACCCACCATGAACGTTCGGAACGCATACAACGGCACAGCGAGAAAGCAGGACCCAAGCGCACTGGCAGCTGTAATCATCTGGGGCGTCACAGAGGGTGGGAACACGCTTTGCGTTTGTTCCAAAGTGATGGAAGCTACCGCATGGAACGCAAGAGCGGTATAACCAGGCAACACTGTCCAAAGGTTTGCATACGAATAACTAGCATCCGACGCGAGGGACAGCAGCAACGCCACCACGATGAAAAGCGAGTTCTTCGCCTTTCACCAACATTATCAACATCTGGTTCCCCACAACACTACAAATCTGACGTACTGAAGATCCACCCGTAAGGACTCTCGGCCAGACCGTCGAATATTGCGTGAACACGATCACCCTACAAGGAATACGTCAGAAACAACCAGGCTTACCCCGCACTTCCGACAAATCGTGTCCAGAAGAAAGGACAGAACCGCACCTGATAGGCGACAGGACAGCCAACGCAGCAAACAACGACGCGTGCTGCAAAAGCACAAACAACGAGGCCATCCCGACGACAGACCACTATACTCTCAAAGTTTAAGAAAACAACCCTCAAGCATCGGAGAACGGACGAGAGAGGAGAGACCGCACCTCGATGGCCCTACTCGCAAACAACTTCCCACATTTCACCTCCCAAACACCAAACACTAACCCCCCAAGGGCAAGTACCCTGATCAACAGCCATGGTACCCCAACGCCAAACGCAAGCACCCACTCCTTCCCAGCATACAACCCGACGACATATAGCGAATGAGCGACCAACAGCTGTGGCAGCACCTTGTTCGTCAACCTAGAAAACCAACGAGTCGACGACAACCGGAGGCGGAGGGAGCCGGGGCAAGATACGCTCAGGTTAGTGCCAGATCACAAAACATTGCCCGACGGGAGAGAGTTGCGGGCTACGTACGACCTGGACAAGACTCTGGTCGGGTTCAGAGTCACTTTCTGTCTCGTCCGAGAGTCTGTTTCGTCCATAAAGCCGCGTGACGAGAGTCCGAAGACGAAGTGGCGGAGGGGGAGGATGGGTCAAGAAGTCAAATTGTAATTACATCTCCAACAGTTCTGATCGCGCCTGCCGCAGGCGAACTTCGATCGTACGTAAGTTAGTTTACGATGACTGATATTACACAGTTACAATGTCCTTTCGGGTTTCATTCGGCATACAGAACGCAGGGTACAGCGTGGATACTTGGTCGTACATAAGTGAACAATGGCGACAACAGACACAAACAACTCAAAGAGCCAATGTCACAAAAGGCCGGGGTAGAGGGGCGAGTCGAGAAGGTATAACAAACCATACCAGATAACACAGCACACAAAATAAAACGAGACCTACAATTCGAACGGGGGTGGGATCATTGAGGATAATTGGCGCCCATCTCCGCGTACAAGTTCTGCCAATGCGCATGGGCATTATTTTGTGGCGGCGGGCCCTGTTGCGGCGAATAATCGTACGGTGACATCGCCCCGCTCAACGTAGACGAGGTCTGCCCAAACGACGGGAAGGTATTCCCCATCGTAACATCCACAGTCAGATACTGCGGATGCTGGTGGTGCGGGTGGGTGGTATGCTGTGGTTGTACCGGCGTGGGAACGGGGTCGTGGAACTGGATCGGTTGAGCGTTGTACCAATTTGCTGCACTCGTATCCATCGGAACCGACCATTGAGAGTCCGCGGAGTTCGTGGGGTATATCGAGTATGGATATCCCACGTTCTGCGAAACCACACCCCAGGTGTTTAGCCACTCCGTACGAGGACTTTCAACCGGTGACAGTGACTGAGCAGGGGTTGTCACGGGACTGTTCATGATATGTTGCAGAGGGGGGCTGTTGCCCATCCTGCCCATGGTTGGAGAACCAGCGTCGCGAGGACTGGAAGGTGGCAGTGATTCCGTTTCCGCGGTTGTACAGCGTGAACCCGAATTCGACCCCGGTTTACGTGGAACCAGTCGTGCGGTTCCACCAAGGGCGCTCGATAAGGTTTCTTCATCCTCCTTTGTGACCATATTCTCGGAAGTCAACCTGGGGAGAAGAGACTTCTTGGATTGGTACTCGTTCATTGACGCAACAGCACTCTTGACGAGTCTCTCGAGAACCGGCTACACCAAGGCACCGGTGAGAACCCTCTCGGTCACCCTGACAATAAACAACATACGAGGACTTTCGCAACTTTTGGGTTGTGCGAAACACTCTCAAAGAGCGCGAGGGATGACTCCAGATTAGACAACGCCGAGCGAGACAGTGCCATGCTCGGGCACTTGGTCACAATTGCTCCTAGGACGATCTATCAAACATTCTAAGGTCAGCACCGGACTTTGCGGGCGGAGCAACGAGAAACACGGACAGAGCAAGAGAACACGTGTGTGAGGAAGAACCACGTCCGTTCCGCCATAATCGGCTGTTGCGAATGCAAGCTCTTGATGAGGTTGATGTAGGAACAAGCCGTAGAGTGCTTGATGGTGCCATATTAGCCCGAGTCTAGTGCAATAAGCAGGAAGGGACGTACAGCTGCTAAAACAGAGGGCCCATACTTTCCGCCCAACGGATCCTCCTTGTTCTCTTCAAGAGACCTGGCAAAGTACCCTCGGTGCATGTAGAAGATTGCTGGCGTGACGCCTTGTCAGCGACCTGCATTTGGATTAGAGGTGCCTGCATACTAATTTCCTTGATCGCCCAAGTAGTGTATCTCTGCATGGTCAATTGCAACGATGGAACCTCAATCTCCCCGGAAGGAGAAATTAGTGAAGATCTCGGCGTCTTGCCGCTGAAACCAGGAACTTGCAAGGAGGGCGGAATATAAAACCCTCGCACTTTCTTGTCAAGTTCCTGGATAATTTTGTAATTCGGCGTGCGCGCGCCGAATGCTTGCTCATGCACAACGCTCAAACACTGGGACGAGAACCGGTGTTTCCATGCTGAGTCTGCAATTGTCGTTGAGTATCCAGAGCTGGTGGCCATAGGAAACCCGACTCACAACTCATCTCCAGGTCGCCCGCCTCATTGTGAGTCGTTTCAAAGGCCATTTCACAGTCGATTGATGATAGGGGGAAAGAGGTCGGTCGACCAACCGTCAAGCTCTGCCATAACTTTAGTGAACTGCCATGTAAACCCCTCCGTGACCAACGCACCAGCCACGAGTCGTACGTGTATATTTCCCACATAAGAGACCGGCGTCCCCGTGTCTCTTCTTGGCTCAAGCCGAATTTTGCTCCATCGCGATCTAATGCGCGATGTCAATCATCAACCCCAAACCACCAACTTCGCCGGAGCGGGAACTCACGCAGTCCAATCTGTGACATATCCTTCAGCACTCGAATACATGGAGCCAAAGACTGAAGAAAACCTACGCTCTGAGTCAACTTGACGATAATCCCCATCGTCAACCACCTCGAACTCTCGATGTTCGCCAGGAACATGAAATGGCACATTAACAACAACCCCTGTAGAAGCGGGATCGAAGGCGTATCCAAAGACTGCAACGCCAATGCGGCTCTTCCGATATGGTAATACCTCATGGCTTCCTGTGTGGAAAGGTCCCGAGTTTGCGGGTCCGTGAGTTTTCCCATGGCAAAGACGAAGAACAATAATCCGAGTTTGTGCGCTTCAAGAGGGTCTTGTTCCGCCATGGAATTGTTTTCGTAGAAGAGAGAGAAGATCTGTTCCCTGAAATCCTGTTCGAATATTGGCGTGTACCTGGGTGACACCTCGCAGTCAGTGCCTACGACCTGCAATAGGGGATACACAAGGTTGACTGACATCCATGCAGCGTGCTGGAAGTAAAACGCAGCCAACTCCTCTGCCTCTGTTGGGCCGGGCATGGATCCAATGATCTCGGCACGGAGCTGTTGCGAGACATGGTTGACGTTGGGAGTGAATGGGAAGGCATAGCTGAGCCACGGAACATAATCCAGGACATTATCTTCTTCTTCCTCCTCTTCTTCCTCTTGCTCGTCGTGACCCTCGTTCTAACTCACGATTTGAGTCACATGCACACGGTGTTTCGATGCGAGCTCACATTTAACAAATACTTGAAGCAGGGCATTAGAGTTGGCCCTGGAGGCGTGGAATACACATCAACTCACCATAGCATTTGCGGAAGAACCGTGATAGTTCATTCTTCCCGATTCGTTCATAGACCTAACCCACACATCATTAGTCACCCCCTTGACCCTGCGCGACCTGTACCCAATGTTTGGATAATCAGAAGACTCACAATGACCCTACAGCGTCAAGCACTTCGTTCGATTCTGCATGATCCCCTTCGGTTGTACCGTTCGTTCCACCTAACCCGTTATTCTGCAATGTAGCGAGCAACTCGTTTTCACTGCCCCTCTCTATGGGTTTTTTGAGTGCCCTGAGCTCAGTGGTGAGCAACGGGTGAGGTTCGGTCGAAAGGTTGGCATGCGATTGCTCCAAGGCATCTTCTAATTGTCTGACTCGGCTGGAGAGCGCATTTATTTTTTCGTGTAGGAATTCTGTGTTGGCAAGGACGAATCTGCGAGAAATCGGTGGGCAATGAATTGTCGGTCTGACGTGAGTTGGGATGGGCGGGGACGGACCTGTTGCCTTTACCGGTTGTCAAGGAACCTGTTTTCCCTTGTTAAACCGAACCGAAGGGCAATGAGAGGGCCAAAACGCACCTTCAGGACTATCGCGCAGAGATTAGAGCGACCCAGACCAATTTTAGTATCATGGCTTCCACAATGCGCAGCAACATCGACGCAAACGGCTCACTACCAGGGATGGGATGTTGGTCTGCGCACAGCACAAAGACAGGCTAAGAAGTGGCACGTACCCAAATAGCCTCGCATCCTAGATCACAAAATCACAGCCGTCGCACAAACGCGGTGGGTCCGGGAATCGAGGCAAAGTGTGATCAGCCACGATGTTTGGAGGGAGACGAGGACAAGCAGCCACAACACGGTATCGTGAGTCTACCCGCCCCACACATGCCCTGTATGTGGAAGAGAATTGGGCGTACCTTTCTTGACACAGTTGGCACAAGGAAACACTCGCGAGCACCTGGGCGAGAGGCGTTGATCAGCGCTCAGTTCTTGACAACGACCCTCACGTGCACCAAACGAGATGAGGGGTAAGGAAAGGATGTCTGGCCTCACTTAAGTTTCAGCCTAGCGGACGCAGATCTCGTGAGCCGAGCAACGAAACCGCAAAACAGGGTCGAGACCGTTTATACCTCCTGCATTCTGCACAAGACAGCGTAACATTTCTTCGTTTTGGGTTGGGAGTGGGAATCGGGACTCCCTGGTAGTGGGTGGGCACCTTCATGACAGGTGACCGTCAAAGTCTGAGAACGTCGCGGGCAAGAGCGGAAGAGACGGGCGATGTAGTCGACCGACGGAAGCAGGTGGTCGCAGCGCAGATCTGTTTAAGCCCGGCGCACCGATGACACAGACCGGACCGGGCTCATCCCCTTTTATGTACTGTTGTTCCCACAGTGACACTCCCGTCTGATTGATTGGTTGGCCTTGTTTGTAAATGTTTGATACCAGCCGTCCGCGAGCGGACACCCTCGCAGGTCGGGCATGAAAGGACCGCTCCTCAATGGCTGGGTAGGGTTCATATTAGTCTGTGAGATACATACCACATCAAGGTCGATAGCTAGGGTGAAAAGTGAAACACATGAACGATAAACAAATAGGATGAGTGAATCTAGGAAGTGGGTCATCACGGGCGAAGCGAAAGAATAATATGAATCGTGTCCCTGTGTGTCCATCCAGTGACGAACCGGGGAATATCAGAATCGCCGACATCAAAGGGCAATGGGAAATTTCTGTGTTGGAGTGGACACAAAGTCGCCGGATTCCCTGCCATTCGAGTTTCCTCCCTCTACATCCGATCCAGCCATAAACTGCCGGATCACAACCTGCACTGGGATCTTGGATGTGTCACTGTATGGACTGTTCGGTTCCTCTTCTTCGGTAACGGAAGAAACATCCGAACTGGCGCGATCCATCGGTGGTTGTTGGGTAGGGGGAGACGTCGTGAAGGACGTTACTGATGAGACGGAACCGGCTCGAGAGCTAAAGAAACTTCCAAGCTTCCTGCTCAGTGCTGGAGGCTGCGACGGTGAAATCGGCGGAAGGACCGATGAGGACATTGGCGGTGATAGCGGTATCGCGGGAGCAATACAAGGACTTGTGGCCGAATTGCCTCCGTTCCAAAGTTTAAAACTCCACTTGGATGAGGTCTTTGAATCGTCAGCTTTCGCGGGCGTCGTGGGAGGAGGAGGCATATTCGGTAGCGATGATGCTGTTTCGCCAACCCGGAACTCCGAGATATAGTCCCGAAGCGCCTTTGCACATTGTTCTGAAGCCTCGCGTGCCTCGTTAGCTTCTGACAGCTCATGCTTGGTCTCCTCGAGAGTGTCCTTGAGGGATTTGACCTCCTGCTTGAGACCCTGTATCTCCTTCGATGCAAAACTTTGTTCGTCATCGGTGAGTGCCGAAGAAGACGGGGGAGGGGATGCCCATTCTCCGAGCGAGAGGCCCGAGTCGGACTGAGAGGATATCCTTCTGTGGCCTCGATGTGAGTTCGGAGGAGGACTGATGAGCAATGACATCCGCTTGTTCGACGACGGTGCGCCAGATACCCGGGTCGACGAATCAACTGTAAGCTGTGACATCCGACGGCTCTCCGTTTGAAGTCTCATGAGACCCCGTCTGAGGCGCCCGTCAACGATCCCGTACGAAGGTTCAAATGCAAAGATGAACTAACCTGCTCTCCTCCACTTTTGTCCGCAACATGGCAATCGCCTCCTCGTCGTCCTTGTGTTTGTCTTGGGCAACGGACAACTGCTCCTCGAGTCCCGTAGACCGGTCGGTGACTATCTGCAGATTCTCTTGGAGGAGAGCCTGTTTCTGGGTTGCTTCCTCCCAGGCTTGGAGGAGATCATCTCGTTCCCTGGTTACTTCGGCATGAGAGATTCGGAGTTGTGTGACGATGGTGGCTAGCACGTGAGGGTCAAGAGACTGGTGTTTGAATGTGTTTTGGTCGTATGCTGGGGTGTTTGGCAGGGAATCTGCGTCCAACTGATGCTCGAGTTCGAGGGACAAGTCGATTGAGTGTGGTCTTGCATTGATCGGTGAGTTATCTCGTGCTGGAGGCTGCGAGGCCATTGTTTCTAGCTTTGATTGTCGTTGTCGTCGTGCGGGTCGTGGTCAGAAGGGGTATCCGGGAGAGTTATAGGTTGATAGGGAAAGGTATCGAATGCGTTGTGGGCAAAGGAGAGATGTTCGGGATGGTCCCGGGCGCGTGACTACCCAATTCGCGGATGGTCACGCGGCATTGGTCACGTAACACGGGTCCCGGATGGCAACCACAGCCCACGCGACTCAGTTAGACACTATCACTTATCCGTCCAATCTTGGCGACCAACCCTTATCGCCATACTTACTACCATGCCCCGCAACCGGTAACCACCCGGCAACCGACGTTCCCAACGAGTGACCCGGCAAATTTCCATGTCGTCTTTGCGTCTTCTTTGCCAATGCTATCGCATGCATGCACTGGTGTGACGAAACACGTGGGTGAGATAACACCGCACTTCCCCTTTCACTGCACCGCCTTGGGACGGCATATCGTTTCACGCTCGCCCGAGACAATGAGCGAGCGTGGGAACACAGCCTCACAGCAAAGCAGCTATTGCGTCGGAGGCGACGCAGTATCCTTGGACGCAGAGATTCTCGCTCGATAAGCTCAGCGGACTCGGCGATCGATTGGTAACCAAGGGTCCATCCAACGTCGATTCGAGGTACGGCCCGTATAAACTTAGCACGCTATCAGCGGTTGGACGCGGAGCGTGCAGCGATTTCCGATTGAATATAAGAGGATATGGGGTGTGATTCGGGTGGATCATCGTATGCGAAAACTTTTTTATTGACTCCAACGTCGGAACCTTTGCTAGTTCTGTTGATTACATGAGCCCATTTCCCAAGAATTCCTTGCTCTCGTAACGCCACCTCCAAGCGAGGTGATCGCCTTCTTTAGATCTTCCTTACCTAGGGCAGGCGTTCGCTCCGTGCTCTCCATCACTACAGATGTTCCATCTGTGGGTGTTTCTGTAACGGTCAGAGGAACGACAAGCGGAATTCTGGGCCCACCCAGAGCAGAATAATAGCCCGGAGTCGCCACCGACGAGAATTCCGAATCTTGTACCGGGTTTCTCGGTCCAGGTTACACAAGGGAGGTCGGCAGATGTTGACCTGACGTCACAGAAAGCTGACAAATGACCGGTGACGCCACATCGAAAGCATTTTGAATCTGGCTTGGTCGGCCTGGAAAGATGACCAGATTGATCGTATGGGTTGAATCGCCTTGCGGGAGAGGATACGCTTATGATGTTCGTCGACGAGGAAGGAGCAGTAAAGGGAAAAATCATGTTTGACAGCGATGCGGATGAGGGATAAGATGACGTGGGTGGTTAGAGGAGCTGCGACAGTTGGGATAACAGGTTTGTTCTCATTTTCTCCACCGGGCCGCGGGACATGATACTACTTGAGCAACGATATCCTGGTTGATGATGCTGGGGTCGTACCGTAGGTCGCCGGCCATGAGTTCCCTCCTTTCCTTGTCGTAAATTTGGGCTGCGCCCCAATCACAGACCCTCGTAATTTTCAACACATTTCTGTGGTGAGCTTTCAATGGGTCGGATCTCGCGGTTCCATGATACTCGAGAGTCTTCTTCTCGACAGCCCCCGAAGCAGCGAGCCATTCAATTGGGCTGATATATCCTTCGCCGAGGTTCAGAACGTCCATGACCGCCTTCCCGCGAGTTGAGCGAGAAAGAAAAGGACGATCAACGTAACAGAGTTCCTTTATCGCTTCGTCGACCTTTCTCGGAACGGCTGAGAATCGTGTCGGCAAACGGGATCGATTACCACGACAACGGAAAGACTACCCTGCTACACCTGTGTGCCGGTATCAATCCACTGCTAAATAAAAGTACCTGATGTCAAGGGCAGTCACAACACTGGAATTACGATAGTGACCGCGCGTGCCCCAATCCTTCGCATCGTGCCCGATGGGGTGTGCACCCCCCAAGTTGACAGGTAGGACCTATCGTCGCACTGGCTACACGAGCGAAGACATCAACACGGGCCTGCCAAGGAGTACGACGCTCGTGATAACGGTGTGGATCTTGATTGTGGGACGGCCGCGTTGGGCTCAATGCCCACAGTTACACTGGACAACCGGGTGTTGCGCCTAGGTAGGACAACCATCCTGCTGAACTGCAGGGATGGGCTTTTCGTCCGCAATTCCGTATTGATGAGACCTCTGTCTGATAATAACGTTGGCCGACCTCTCGACGTACCAGGGTAGGACCGCTATCCTACCGAACTGCGGTCGGTGGGACCCCTAATCCCACCACGGTGCTGGTTGACCAGTCGTCGCGCTGAGGCAGGACTGATATCTTACCAAACCGTGATCAACGGGACCCCACCCCACCATCACATTGGCCGACCTGTCGTCACGTCAAGGTAAGACAGTTATCCTACCAAACCACTATCGGGGAGACCTCTACCTCACCGGTAGACTGGTTGTCGCGACAAGTAACGATGCCTCCGTCCCGTTGTCCTACTGGATGTCCTGATGTCCTGATGTCCTGCTTTAACGAAGGTGTACTGCCCTTCCAACAGCAACCCGTACGAGTGCGCACGAGCTGTATCGAAAGAATATTGGTGGGAACCCCGGAGTCCCCTCTTCCGCTCTCGTCATCTGGTTAAGGATCTCTTGAGAAACGTGGAGGGGGTGAAATTGTTGGAGGGGGTACCTGAGAAGGTTGTTGTGTCGGGAGGTTGGGCTGAGGAGGAGGTTATGCCGGGGCCTGACTACCGCGGCAACTCCGGATAAGAGCACCATCGTTCACCCCGGATCGATCATTCTGGGTCATGCTGAACCGTAGGGTGGTGCGTGGTGGATACGAAGGGTGGGGACTGTGATCAGAGGTGGAATTGTGACGAATACACGAGGGTTAAGAAATGCGGCTTAGTTGATGCCATTGTGCGTGCAAACAAGGGAGGGGCGATGACCCGGCTACCCACCCAGCTTCCATTGGACGGTGGTGTCGATTACTGGTCCTCGGCACCTTTTCGAATGGATTCCCGTGGTGGCTGATGGCTTCGGCGTACCAATGAGAACGTCCCGTGGAATTGTAGTACAATAGAATGACCCCCGCACAGCCCAACATGCGATACCAATACTGTGAGTTGTCTCGATTGGTCCATCCGCACAAGCAGTAACACCCCTGTCCCACTTTGTGGCTTGGGAAGACGTGTCCACTCTGAGTGTCAAAGTAATTCCCGTAGGATGCACAACTCCATCCGAGGAGGAGTGTGACGAGAAATCGAAATCACGGGTTGAACTTTGGTGCGAGCCTGGAACTTGAAGCAGCCTTCCGGCCGACCGGGGATCAGACCGACAGAGAGGGCCGCAGGAGGAGCCATGACAGTGGGAAGATTGACCTGAAATGATTTGGGTCGATCATTCCTAAAACTTTTAGCATTTCCTCCGATTGTCAACCCTTTTTTCTTCCCACCGAATCCATCACGCGCCCCCAGCCAAACGACATCAGAGAAAGAGGAAATTATCTTCGGTCTACCCCTTCTACGCTTTCGAAACCCGCACGGCTGCGCCAATTGTGTTCTCCAATAGTGTCTGTCGCCGCCCTTTCCACCGCGGGAGGTGGCAAAATTTTCCATTGCGGAAATGATGATTCTATTCAAGATCAAGGCGAAGGGATAAACATAGACGAGAGCTACTCGCGTTGGTTAGCGCATGACACTTCTTTTTTCACTGCACACTCCAGGTGCTGATCCAAACTTCGTGATCAACCGTAAGGTTTCTTCAGTGAGTAAATACCGCATTGCCCCCTCTGTTTACTTGTTGGGGGTCTCGAGTTGGTTGTGGAGTTTGAGTCGGTTCTGGCAGGGCATAAAACGATTGAGTGGAGTTACATGCCGGCCAATGAGAGCAGCTCCCGACCATGTTATCACCGCGATTTCAAGAGGTTTCCATTTGCTTCTTTCTTGAAATAGTTGGCTCAGTGCTGGAGGTGCTTCAGGCTCCGAACTTCACTCTGCAATAACCCTTGGCTCCCCCTTCGTCGCGCGCCTGTTATGCGGCATAAAAGATGTGGAGCTGCCGTCTATAAATGCTGATCCAACAAATGGCATAAAAGGCGTGCTGGTGTTCTCGCTCCTCACGCCTCCGTCACCGCTCACAGATGGGATCTTTCCTCGGCGTCGTTCGCGTTCTACTTCTCTGCCTCCTCGTATCCACGGTTGGTGCCAAAGATGCGTGCAAAAAGCCCAAGGTCCGGCGTGAATGGAGGAAGCTCACACCTAGTGAACGGGCAGAGTGGATCGGCGCAGTGAACGTACTCATCTCATGATTCTCCCACTCCTAAAGGCACTGACCGGTGACTTTTAGTGTCTCGCTGCTCTTCCTCACGATCCAAAGCTGGCGCCGTCTGTTCCAGCCAACATATCACTAATCCCACCCGTCAACGAGACTAACTCTTTCTACGATGGTGTGCAGCAGCCGAATGTTGGCCGCCTGTGGATGCTTACGCATTTGATTTAGACGTCGCCTACTTACATATGGACGCTCGCGAAAAGGTGCGGTTACAAGGGGACGACGCCTTATTGGGATTGGACACTGGGTACTTTCAGCGCGGTTGCAGAGACCCTAGCGACAAGACTGAGCTCGTTTTGTCGATTTTCATCTAGACGCGCATGACTTGTACAACTCCGACTTCTTTGATGATTCGCCTTCCGGCGTTGGTGCCTGGGGTGACCCCGCCAACGATTATCAAATCTCTACCGGTGGGCTCAAAGACCTAATCTTGGCGTATCCAATCCCCCACCGCATCAGGAGAAACTTCACGGTTCTCCCGTTCGCCACCTCCAACTATCCTCCTTCCATGTTCCCGGGTGACCCAACGGCTCCTCTCTTTCCAAAGGACTTGATGGCCAATACAACTATGACCAAGCAGAACGCGGATTACACTGTGAACAACTTTGAGGGGGATTTTACCGGATTCCAGGCGTATGTCACCTCGTTGCCTGCAGGCTCAACTCCACCAACCGTGGTATGTTCCAACTTCACCACTCCTGGTCTTCGGCCGTTCTGACCCGTCCGTACAGGGAATTCATGGCGGAGCCCATATCTTCATCTCCGGGTGAGCGTGTTGTGGCTCCGGGGTCTTTACCCCATTCAGCGCTTGTAACCGACGGACTTCCGTAGGGACATGAGCGGCTTCTGCCCCAGCGGCGCCGTCCCCCCAGTCTGTATTCCGGGACCGGGGTGGCCTTCGAACGATCCCCTGTTCTTCATGCACCATGCGGTTCGTGTTACTTCTGCTGCTCGTTTAACCGCAACCCCTTCGTCTCACCATATGGCTGCGCAGATGGTTGACAAGCTCTGGTACGACTGGCAGAAGAAAAGTCCCAGGAACAAGTATTCGTATGGAGGAGGCTCCGGCTCACCGCTTTCCGACTATGCGACCTACATGAGATTCCCAACCGGCCTCCCTCCGTCCCTGAACGTGAGTGCTTCATCCGGCCTCAGACGGACATGAGTGGTTACGGTATCTCATACACTTCGTTCTCCTCGCAGTTTGATAGCCAGATCCCTGGTGACGGATTGTGGAACAATGTTACGGTTTGGGATGCGATTGACACAGCAGGAGGCACGCTGTGCTACATCTATGTTTAGATGTCGACGGATACCTCGGACAGTTGGTCAGACGTATCGATTTTTCTTGAATAACTCGGTTAGTAAGGCAGTGTGACTCTGGAGCCACTGGGTCCTTATCCTGAGCTGTAGTCGGACCTTCACTTTGTACACCGTATTCATGTACGAGCGCTCCAAAATAGGTACGACGTCCTTGAACTCATTACGACTCAATGCGGTCGACTGTTGCAGTGTTCTCGGCTCGGATCTTAACGGGGACAGTTTGTTCAGGGTGGGACAAACGTACGCGCGCGACCAACGAACGAAAATCATGTCTCTGGCACGATGTATTTGCTCAATAAATAACGCAGACAAGGGTTCAATCTAAGAATACAGGTAAGGATAGCTCAACACGTCTTTCGACAGCCACCAGGTCAACACTGGCTTGAAGAAGTACGAGAGGCGCAAGTTTGGGATGGGAAAGAAAACCGTCGGGGCGATCAACGCAGGGATGTGGAGATCCCGCATCTCGTCCCCGCCTTCATCGCTGTCTGGGCCAGGAGCAGAGGGTGACGGTGGGGATGCTGGGGGAGGTTGGACGGTTCTGTCGGGAGATGAAATCGTCAAGGCGATATCTGTCTTTGCGGGAGGTTGGATGTGGGCAGATGACGAAGAAACCGTCGAGTCATCCAATGAAGCGATTTCATCGTCGCGGAAAAATGGGTTGACCTCCTGTGTGTTCACAGTTGGTTGGACCGGATCAACTGGATCCATGATGGGAGAAGGAGAGGGAAGTGGTGATGGTGGAAGTGGGACGTCAAGCGGATCGGGGTCTTCCGAAACAGTTTCTGGACACCTGTCCTCCTCGTTGCTTGTCTCCTTCAATGGGCTCATCGGAACAGAATCCAATGGCTGCACGACGGCGGGGGAGACGGGAGTGGCGACCTCTATGATCGGTGAATGGATACACCCCCCTTCTTCAACCTTGACCTCCAAATAACTCGTCGACAGATCCGATTCCGTCGTGGTCACGCTTGTCATGCTCGATTGTTTTGAATGCGAGACTCTGCGCAATATGCTCGGTGTGGTGGGGGCAGTGGATATACTGAGAGAGTCGGAGACGAGGGTAGAAATGGCTGACGATTTTTTCGGCGTAGAATCCCCATCCTTCTTGTCCTTCTTGAACAACTGACTGCTCGTCCTCCGGATGCTCTTGACAAAACTCCTCACGCGCTCACGTTTCCGGGACGGAGACGGGCTGAAATCGATCTCGGGATTTGAGCGGTTCGGGTTCGGACTCAACCCAGACACGTCGGGGGATGGGAAAGGGGATGGTGAAGGAGAGGAGAACGGGGAGGATATGTTCTTCATGATGCCTTTTACAGAATTGACCCTTTCGCGTTTGCGGAGCGAAGGAGAGGACTCGAGGTCAGGTCTCAAGGAGATGGTAGGGCTGGAGGGACTCCTGGTCTTCGGGGGGAGGATCGCTGGGGACGGAAGTGGGGAGGCGAACGGTGACGTAAAGGGCTTCACACGACTTTTTACCCTCTCGCGTTTCCGGGGGGGAGAGTCGGAGTGTTCGGGGGGCAGGTCGTAGCTGTGGGGAGAGAGGACTGGAGAGAGAAACGGGGAAGGTAGCGGGATGGACATCAAGTCCCGCCGAGGGTAAAATATTTGAAGAGGATGGAAGGGTGGGGAGAGAGAAGGGGAAGCCTCGGCTGTATTTAAGTATTTATCCTTCGAGACGTCAATCCAAATCTCAACATGAGGCAAAGGCGCCTAGTGAGCGCTATTATACTCGTACATCCTATTCCCGCGGTTGTAGGTCGTCAAATGGAGCAATGCGGGCAAAGAAGTGGGAAGAAAATAAATACAGAGACACACAACCGGGCCACTGGACTGCCAGATTGAGGAGAGACGAGGATCAAGGACGGGAGCGCTGCGGCAGGGACACCGCCACCCGGACAAACGCCCTTAGCCGAGACCGGGACCAGACCAGCGGAACCAAACCTTGACCTCTCGTCGCGTGCCCCGAAAACGTTCCGTTCAGTGCACCACATATAACACACACAAAAGTGGGAAGCCAGAAAAGAGCGAGAGCCAGAAAAAAATGTTACCGAGGATTTTGTTCCTCCGAATCGCTGGAATCCTTCCGACCGCTATCAGTGGGATTTGGATCACCTTCATGTGGAGAAAGGGTGATTCCAAGCTATCAGTCAACGGGTCGACACTTGGAATGGGACCTTATCTCTCACCTGTCCCATGAACAAGTACATCCTGTGATCAACAGCGCTTGTCGTTAGTCACATGCAAATCAGTGACTGAACGGGACTCCAAACGGACCTTATCTTCCGGGTCACGATTACCATTACCAGCTCGTGAACGGCAGCGCTCAACAAAAAGGTAATGAACATCGCGCTCGTCTTGGACAACTTGTAACTCCTCATCGTCGATGTGTACACGTGCCTGAGCAGGAACTGGTGCACCGGTCTGTTCCACTTGCGCGAGAACTCGTCCCATGAAGTCGAATTCCACCTGAAAGGGTCGAGTTTCCTCGGCTTCAGTCCGATTAATCAATCAAGCAGACCGCTCCTCACTGTCAAAAAAATAATCGTTCAGTTGAGTCGCCTGATAAACATAATTTGGTTCCGCTTACCCAATCTTCATAGAATTGTCTATCGGCGAAACTGAGGAGCCAAGGGTGAGTCCACACCCGGCTACAGCATCACACCGGGCTTACCGGGACAGCTCTGCGAAACCGTTGCAGATGCACTCTGATTGGGATGGTCAGGCACGGCTTCCGGCTATTCAAAAATTCCCTCACCGAAGATTATGTAGAATAGCAGAAGGTACGCGACCATGAACGGAAGGGCCAAGTCCAACAAAGCCCGGAAGAACGACGCCTGGTGAATCTTCGGCAATATAAACACCTCCGTCACCGAATACAGCAACGTAAATGTCCCGAACGTGGCCACGGTTTTCTCAAAAACGTAGAGTGGTCGGATCCTAAAAGTTACGTTGAGTTGATTTGAAGCAAATCGACAATTTCTGCGCACACCTCTCAGTCCGAGGGTACTCCAGGTCATAGACCAAGGTAGGGATGAGCTGATACTCCGCAAAATTACTCCAGCTGATGTTGTTTGGCCATCTAACCTTCGCTGGACCTGTACTAGCAAGCTCGGTGTCCAACTCCGAAAACTCCTGGGCCAATTCCGAGATCTTTTCATCCGGGTGGTCGACCAACGGGTGAGGCCCAAACCCCTCATTAATCTCCGCGATATTTTCCATCACTACAGCCTCGTTTCTCGCGGCAGCAGCCGCAGCCGCCAGTCGCTGACGAAGAACTGCCGCGGCAGAAACTTCGACTTCCAGGAACGACTTTTCCCAACTGGCATGTCCATTGGATCCATCCGGGGTCGAAGCACCGGAATCGCTTCGAACAGAGCTACCATCGGCCTCTTTCCTGTGGATCTTCGCGGCAGCGACGGCTGTCTCAAATCCCCCCACGCGTTCCGTCTCCTCACGAAGGATTGCCAGGGCATTTTTCGCTTCGTGATTAACCCATTGAAGGTACCCATTCACGTAAACGTACGAATGCATCTTCATAATCATCACCTAAAATAACCGGTTAGGATGTCGGTCACAAGGCGAGTTGCATGTATGCGCAGTTACCAAGCAGTGGAGCGTCAGAAACCCACTCTGAACCCATGGCCATTGCCTATGACGCAAAGCACAGTCAGCACTATTTTACATTCCCCTCGCGCCTCTGTAGGTAGCCTACTCACTGGTCAAAAGTCCACTTGACGGTTATTGCGAGCACCAGAGTCTGCCATGAGTGTTGGATGATAACCCCTGTCCAGTGGTACTTGATATAGCCTTTGGCGAGGAGCTTGGCGAACGGCACACATACTCCCGTCGACAAGACGAGGGCAGCATCGGATAAGGCGAGCGGGAGGGCATGACGAGAGAATAGAGTCGCAAATTGGAAGTTGAGAGGCGCACCGTTCGCTTCAATACCTTCAATGTACGTCCGCATCATGAACAGAAATAGCGAGATCCAAAACAACGTGAAGAAACCCTAGATCCCAAATAGTATTACACATCCCGTCATCCCCGATGTCAGTCCGGTCTGTTCCTGCCACTCATGAAGGAAGGCGACGTACCCGAAACTCGTTAGTACCAGATGATGCATTGCTCGTATCGAAGTGGCTCGCGCGAGGAGCAAAG
>Ga0307517_10005111_pt1 | contig 19938 bp, 22 predicted proteins | sample 23_EM_MG_FD_194515 | JGI IMG/M metagenome (GOLD analysis project Ga0307517, IMG submission 194515) | Populus trichocarpa ectomycorrhiza microbial communities from riparian zone in the Pacific Northwest, United States - 23_EM | ecosystem: Host-associated > Plants > Roots > Unclassified | place... | reverse complement strand
TCGTGCCATTGTATATGGGTTAGTTAACTCATGGTTTTCAAAAGCAACGGGTGGTGCACCCAATGAGAGGTCTGACTCGGGGAAGATGGGTGTTGGATGGGTGGTGAAGTTTTTGTACTTTGAGAAAATTTTGGAGATGGCAAAGGATGGCAAACTCGAGTTGGGCGGCAAATGTACTCAAATGGGATCGGACCTCGCTACCGACTGGCCATTTACGGACCCAGAATGGATCGAACCTTCGGCCAAAATTCGTGCTTTCCGTCCGCATAAGGATCGTAGATGAGACGATTTTAGGTCCCATTTCCGTCCGCATATGGATCGGACATTCTACCACATATACCAGGGTCCTGGAAAATCTCCATTTTACATAATCGAGGGAGGTACATAACGATTAGAAAATATTGGCTCCTGAGTTTTGAAAGCCGAATCTAGCTCAAAAATCATATATTTCCACTGGAGCACACAAAATCTGACGCTCGCCGTCGGCATACATAACGTTATACTGGAATCAACTTTTTGAAAAGGTCTACATCATTTAAATAATCCGCTCAAATTCTCCCTTTCTTAGTCCATGTGGAGCACCCAACCTATCCATCCAAACTTGTGACTTGCCAATTGAGGAAATTTCTTCCTTATTCAAACTTTCGGGCCATTGTTCCAAATTTCGAATGGTGGATGTCAATCAGGAGAAATCTTCAAGGAGTCAGTGATCAACCAGTGGTTTGTACGCATCTTTTGTTCATTTTGTTACGCCGAAATACACCGGCGCTTTGCATGCTTTCTTCGTTTTTGGAATAAAAAATTAGGCGCCGTTACAGAAAAACGTGTATTATTATATCCATATACAAGAGTATCTGAACTCATGGGTCGCATGTCTTCCAAGAAAGCTTGGCTTTTTCAGAGCGAGTATCAGCGGGAGCGAGCATCCTCCGGGAGTGAAATAGGCAACTGCGTTTTTGAGTGGATACAGTCTATGATATAAAGCGGTATACTAATAAGCAAATGCTCCTTCATACCTTGTAATTACAGTCTCCCGTTCTGTGGGATTTACCTCTATTATTGAATCTACTTGGACTTGGGATGGAGCTGTATTCGAGGATGGAATCCCCAAGGAATGAGGTGATCTAATAGTCAGATTCGCGCTATACCCCTCGTCTTCATAAGACCGGAAATAAGGCATCTCTGTACCTCCCCCCGCCTGCCCTCGACGAGGAACGCGATTTGTCATATTTGAAGCGGACTTTTGTTTGAATATTAGGAGAAGAACTCGGTTTGCCACGACCGAGTGCACCACCCGTTGGGGTCTGCAAACCCATGGTAAGTTTAATGTTTCAATGATGAAGCTCGCAGGAAAGGTACTCGCGTCGCGAGCCAATTGGAAAAGAATCGCTGAAATAAGCATTATTGAGTTAGGACCAAAAAGTCTCAGAATGGGGCTTACAGGTGCGAATATTGGTACCAGAACGTTAGCCAGAGACATTGCTTTTCATCGTTAACTATGTGAGTGATGGATTCGCTGAGCCGCCCAATTCAAACTCTTACAGAGGCAGTATAGGTAGAACATGAGGCCTGCAATATGTCCATAAATATTGTCTCAAGTTGTATCCGAAAAATTTCCACATACCATCTTGATATAACTGGATAATCCAGCGCGCTTGGGTGTGCCGCACTGATGCACTATTAATAGATACTCTCCCCAAAAAGTGAAAAAAGGAAATTTACGACTTCGGTAGGCCTTTACCCCGGTTAAAATAGCCACAACTGTTTCATGTTGAATCCTTGAGCCCTAACTATCGGCCTGATGCGAACTCACCTGTTTCGCAAAATGCGAGGACGATATAAGCAACGATAATTATGCTGCTGGCAGCCCCCAGGCGGCAACCAGGAAGTTCGGTTGCGACGTCTAAGGAATGGGGGAATTAGTTCGGCGTTATCAAAGAAAATTTCAACTTGCATCGTAGAGACCTGAGTTCTATCTCCGTCACGATAATCGCAGGAATAAAAGTAAGCTGCAAATAAAACATCGATACATCAGGTTCTAACTTCGAATGACTCAACTTACCGTACAGCAGACACATAGAATGATGAGGACGGTTCGATTCCCACCCCAAATGGCGTACGTCCGCAGCACCAGTACCACTAGATATGCCGAATGGTCAATTGCTAAATTAAATTTCCAAGGAAGGGACACCCACCTTCAGAGAGAATAATTCCAGTAACAGTGAGCCCTGTTGGCCCCAATGATCAGCACGAGATGGGAGATGCTGGAGCCATTGAGCTCCAGTTGGGTAATGACACGAACAGGCAACGACGCTATAATGAGTTAGACAGGTCTGTGAAGACACCGCCCATCGGGATGAGTGCCCTGAAGCTAACAGCGCACAAATAACTACGTACCTCGGGAGAATTCACGGTCAATTTGACTATTCACTGTCTTGTCAGCAATTAAAAGGCTACATGCCAGAACCGACCTACGCTTGAGCGACAAAAATGTGTCGATGAATGGCAAGTATCTATTCAAGAAGAAGAGAACTGTCCCAGTCGACCAAGGGAATGGCCAAGCATAAGCCACCTATCGGCACAAGGGTAATTATGACTTTGTTGAATGGTTTTGGAGGGGATAAAACCCTACCTCTTGGTCGAGTGTGCATAACAGGTCGTATATCTGAGAAATATCGCGATTTTGGGGGTAAGCTCAAAAGAAAAGGAACGAAGTTCAAACCAATAAAGTCCCACAAGCCACTAAAGTACATTGTATGAGTAGCTCATCCAAAATCTAAAAAAGGAATATTTGTCGATATTTAGCAGCTTGTATGAAGATAAAACATACCGTCAAGGGCTTGTCCATTGTGCAAGCCCACCGTCCTTTTCCAACATTGACGAGGTCCGAAGGTCAAGGTGAGAAGAAGAAAAGCGGACTGCGCCTGCAGCATAGCGACGATCTTATCCCTTGAGAAGCATCGAAACGTGCAATGACCCCATGATGATCAACAACCGCCGTGTTACTTATGTAAAAATGGAGCAGCACGGAATTTCATCCGCGGGTTATAGCCATTGCCGGGGACTGCGCTGACTGCGGTTACCCCTTTTAGCTGTCAGAATGTTGAGTAGTTTCTGACATCCACAAGTCAGTTTTAAGCGCCCAGAATTGACCAGTGGAATAGCAGTATTAGTGCAGTGAATGTACACCACAATCCAATTTGACTGTAGTGGGTTACGATAGTTGCTGATAAGAAAATAGATGTGGAAAGCATAGAAATAGCTAGCAAGGAAGGCCGAAGAGTCGGACCCTTCACTAAGAAGTAACAATAAGACCCCCCGAACAAGAGGATGACGAAAGTAAGACGGGCGATGCATGGTTATCGCCCTCCTTTCTTCGCTCCAAACCCTTGGAATACAGCATCATCGTCAAAATCATCCTCGACAACGAGAGTTTTCTTGGCTTTCGCTGGTGTCTTTGCCTTGGCGGTCCGAGTCGACCGGCGTCCAGGTGGAGGTTTGACCTCAGCACTCGATTGTAAGGTCTCCTCTGCATCAAAGTCTACCACCTGACTTGGAGGAGGTGGTGTAAACTCGTGGGGTTCTTCGGCATCGTCGTCCGATTGTATGAAAAGTGCTGCGGCTTTCCCAGATGTTTTATTTTTGGTAGTGGCCGTAGCCTTCTTTGATGGCGCGGCAGATCGAGAAGGAGGTTTCCGAGTCTTCAAAACTGGAGCTGGGAGCTCTTCGTCGTTGGAATCTGAGGGTGGTCGACTCTTTGATTTGGTTCGGAGTGGCGGTTGGCTGTTGAACTGGGATTCATCGTTCTGGCTGTCCACCAAGGGAACCTGGGTTTGAGTCCGTTGGGTATTCTTCCCACTCCAGTACGCTGAGAAAGCTCGGTTCAAATCAAGCGCGTGAAATGGGGCAAATTTCAAACATACCGGGGCCCATGCCATAGTCATTCTCGTCACTAACAAAGAGCTCAATCTTTGGCCTCGGCAACCCAGTGGGTTTCTAAAATACACCACGAGTCAGTCAAATTGCGCGTGCTCAAACAAAGTATCTCGCCTTTTTAAACATTTTGAAATTCGGTATTCCATCCCAAGAATGGTTGACAGTTCTCTGGCGAGCCGAATCATCCTTCCTATACAAATCCATCTCCACAACCGTCATAAAGTTACCCCGCAAACCAGAATCGTCCCCAAACTCCGCCAGCACCGCCCACTCTTCCTCTGGCTCCGGGTTGTCGACGAGTTCTGGTTTCGATATCTTCAAGTTATTGAACTCGCGATCGAACGAGTCCTCGGCCTTTTTGCCGCGTTTCGTCGAAGCGATGGCCTTGAGGAACGCAGCATCAGTGTCCGGTTTGCCAGCGACTGCGCCTTGTTTCGCTTTGTCCGTTGTCACCACTTTCGATGTGGGTTTGTTGGAAGTAGGTGCAGCAGCAGCAGCAGCGCTTCTCTCAACAGCGTTCAGATTATCTACCGCTCTCTTCTTCGCGGGTGGAGGCTCTACAGCTTCAGATGGAGACGGATTGAGCTCATCATCCACCGCCTGCATCTCAACGTCTTCCGTGACCGATTCCATCCTCCTTTTCAATCCTCGCGCAGCTGTCGACAGCTGACTTTCCTCCTCCTCCTCCTCTCTCAATATCGCAAGCGAGGATGTCCCCACACCCCGAAGTGGACGGCCAGCCCTTGACTGCGTTTCATTTTGGGTCTGTGATTGGCTTGTTCCACTGGGCAAACTGTCAAGGAAGCCAAACGTCTGCAATGGGGTCTCATCTGGATTTGTCGACTCGAACAAGGCTTTGAATTTCTTGAGCGGGGGCTCGTCGATGGTTTCTCCGATCCCAGACGACGAGAAGGGTTCAGAGGTGGGGGGTAAAAGAGCATCAGGACCTGAGACTCCGATTCGTCGCTTCAGTCGCGAAGATCGTGCTGGTGTTGGTGCCTATTGTTACCGTCAGCAGATAGTGGCGTTTTTATCTTAACGAATAAACGTACCGCCAAATCAAATACCGCTGGAGGTGGAGGTGTTTTTCGCAAGTCTGATAAACCCGGTATTTCGTCTAAAATCCCCGAAGGGTCGTCTAGACCCGTCACAACCGCTTTGCCAGCAGCCACACGTCGTGTCAAGGGCTAGAATGAGTGGATGGAATCAGCACTGGTTACATGAAATAAATGAAAAGAGGTTTACCCTACGCGGGGGCGGTGGCATGTCTTCGACCATCGACGCGATCGGGTCAGCCGAACTTGGAGCGGCGGAGGGTTCGAGAGAGGCAGAACGAGATGTCACGCGGCGGACAAGCTTGCGTCGCGGTGGTCCAGATGTCTGACTTGAGGGCATCGAGGCTTCTATGGATGGCTCTTCAGGGATTGAATTGGGTACAACTTCTGGTAATGGTGAGATGGTACGAGCTGTAAGGAGTTTCAGAAACACTGATTGAGTACCAGCATATCAGGACTTTACCTTGATTAGCACCATCGTCGACATCCATAGCGGTCGAGGGGAATAAGAGCTCTACGTTAGCGTCTAGCGTTGCCTGAACAAGTTTAGAAGGCGGAAGGATTTCCAAACCAAAACTTAAGCAATAATCAACATCTACATTGACAAGAGCAAAAAGGAGCTCACCTTTTGGATTCGGCAACAAATTGGGCATAAGTATCTTCTCCGACCGCTGTCTGCATAAGATCTGGATCCCCAACCACAACCGTTTTCTTTCCTTGTTTAGCCTGGCTACGTGTGACTGCCTTATGGAACTTGGGTATCCCTGAATGGATGTCGAAAGTTTCTAGAGTGCCTCCACCTCGGTGTATAGTTTCTCTAATGTCGCTGTCGAGATCTGTTGGCTTTTCTTGTAGGCATATGAACCTGCATGGATGGAACAATTTGACGCGTTCTTCATTAGGTTCCCATAATCCGAATTTCTTCTGTGCTTGCGAGAGGGATGGCGAATATCCTGGTCGGAATTTGCTTTCTTGGGGTAAAACAAAATGATCTTCAAGACAAACTCCTGTGGCTTCTTCGTTATTTCTGGGGAGTTTTCCGAGTCTGATGACCTCTTGCAGCCATTCTGGCTTCACGAATTTGCTAAGTGCGAGGAGAGACGTGGCTGTTGTTAAATTGGCAACATATTGAGTGGCAAGGTGATGTGTGATCTCGGGATGTGGTATGTACAGAAGTTTGATGCCTGCCAACAAGTTAATAAAACGACTGCTAATAAAATATTTTCAAGGCTTACCCAACGACGCGCAGTCATCCAGCGATACGGAAACTTTGCTCCGAGGTGGCGGAGAGAATGCACGAAGTGGTTTCCATTCGACCCTGCGTTAACATAATAAACGTTAAAATCACACTGAGTGCCGAACGGATAGACCTACGTTATCACAACCCCGCTAATGAGGGAGACCATATCTCCATGTTGCAGCCGTTCCTTGGTAGATGGATAGGCCTCGACGCTCTTTGCACCTCGAGTGATTAACAATGCCTTGTCCTTTTTGTTGTGATTCAGGAGTTCGAGTGTAGGTATCACGGATGGGTTGCTCTGTCTGAATGCTAAGGGGCGGAAGAAGAGCTGGCGAATGCGGTAGACTCACGACATCGTTGACGGTATGGTCCCCAACAATAAAGTCACAGTGGGAATGGGAGACTTTCTTGTTGTTAATTAACAGGGGTCTGTCCTTTCTACCCACCGTGTATGATTGGTTGGGTTTCAGCAGCTTTGGCTCTATACATATATGTGAATTTGAAACGAATAAACCATGAAGAAAACACACTTTGAAAGCTAGCATCCCCAGCTTCTCCGTCGAATGGACCTAAAGCCACCCACATAGCTCTCCGAGAACAGGGCGAATGTTAAGACACCGGTATCAGTGAGTCACAGCGACAGGAGTCTGAAATAAATTATCGCGTCTTGCGTGGAAACCAGAGTCACGTGGTTATGTTTCCAGTGGCGTTTTTAAGTTTATTATTGACTTGTCCACGCACCGTCCATGAGCTGCCATGCAAGCTTCCAAAAATTCCCAGCTGTGAAAATAGCGCACGCAACCCATCTGTACTCTACTCTACTTGTTTTCACCCTCACTCGACTCAACCGAAAAGCTTGGACAGGGTCCTCGACGCGACAAAATCGCGATCGGGGTTACTAAATAAAGTGGCGGCTTCTACTCATATTTCCCCCCCGTGAACCTGATTTACGCAAGGGCCAATTTAGAAATCCCCATACAAAAACCCCTCTCCGTCTCACACAAATCTCTCCCACGGACGCCCCAATTCCTCCAACACGCCCCCAGGAAATATGCGAGACGCACCACAGGAGCTCATTGACCACATCGTCGATTTTGCCCACGATGACCATACCACTCTCTCCGCTGTCCGTCTCGTCGCTCAATCATGGAACATTTCTGCGCGTGTCCATATGTTTCGTCGCCTCAACCTCAGAATTGCACCAACTCCCTGTTCGCCAAGTCGGCCAACCGTTCAGCCTGTCCAGAAATTCGGCAAGAATGCACTGGACAGCACCACGAATGTCCATTACCTCTTCGAGTTAATCAAGTCGAGTCCAGATATATCACATTCGGTGCGGGACATTACAATTGGCAATACTAGCCAATTACCTCCCGGAACTCGGAACGAACTCGAGCTCCTCCTCTGCCTCATTCTCGCCCAGCTCACCCGAGTAACGACACTTAGGATAACCGAGGTAAACTGGCCGGATCTTACGCCTGTGTTGGCCGCCTCTCTCATGCGAATTTGCCGCTCCCCCGACCTCAGGCACTTGGACGTTTTCAACTGCACCATGCCTAGCATGGATAGTCTCGTGGACTTCCTCAACTTCTCGTGTAATAGCCTAACCAGTCTCCGACTATCCTATATCCGGATTCCACGTAATGCAGAAGCGGTCATATCCCCAGCGTCCCTTCCTGGTATCGACAAGCGCCTTTGCAGGCCGAGGAAATCCCTACAACGGTTGACCATCGAGCAGGTTCCTCTCGCCCCGCTGATTTACGCCCTCCTCAAGTCTACCCCGTGTTCGTTCGACATTAAGCAACTTTCGACATTATGCCTCGAGGATATCAACGATGTACCAAGTGTCTGCGGACTCCTTCAAGTTGCAGGAAGCTCCTTGGAACACCTTGAGATGCGAGCTGCCAAGTGTACGCTCGATTGCCTTTCCCACTCCTTTACGTGAACTCACGCTTCCATTTCACAGTCCAGAGTAAGCAGGTTCCCCTCACAGGAACCATCGACTTAACCCGCACGCCCCAACTCAAATCTCTCCGCCTTTACGGCCTTCAATGGACAGGCGGGCTCTGCCCCGCCGAGGGCCTCCAACACTTCTTCACCCCCGTGCAAACACCCCACCCTCTCGAGACCATCCAAATCGTCGTTACGGCAAACAGCACCAGCAGGAAAGCGCTAGAATACAACTCCTGGAACATCTTAGATAAGATCCTCTCTCAGCCGGTCTTCGCTTCGCTTAATAGGCTTCAAGTCACCGTCCATACCACAAGGGTGTCGGCGGATTCCACCCCGGTGAATTCTAAGCGCCTTCGGGACGAATTCCCCGCCCTCAAGGCCTCTCAGTCAATCTTTGTAAATGTCATCAACTCTCCGTGATCGCCTTGTCTATTTCCCTCGGCCCTTCTTTCTTCTGTCTTATTGTCTCTCGTCGACTACTCTATGATCTTATTATAACCCTTCATCATTCTTTTACTATTACGACTCATGACAATTAACCTTAATCAGTTTTATATCTAGATTCCTTTCCTAACCTCCCGGTATTCGTCGGTTAGTCATAAAATATGTAGCATAGAAGGCATCCTGTGGTTTGCCGATTTTTCTTGTAGAATCTAGTTTCAGAAGTTCTAAATATTCGCCTTCGACATAAATCCTGTTCATTAACAATACTAAAATTTATACAACCTTCCAATCCTTATTGATTCACTTCCAATGTGTAGCAAGAACAGTCGACAAAATACGCGAAGAACATGATCAGTACGCATGAAAATTTCCTGGTCCAGAAGATCGTATATCATAACGAGTGAGAAGTCTACAAAAAAAGGCACCCAACCAGATTCATCATCGACAATTTACTTCTTAATCTGCTCAGCAACCTTTTGCCGAAGCCCCATGAACATTCTTCGGCGATCCATGCAAAATTGGAACTACACCCTCCTTGCTGTGCGAAACACTCATACTAGCCACCGTCGATGACGAGCTTGAAGACCTGACACCCCTGGCCGTACTACCGGTACCTCCAGTGGCCGCAGCCAACATTCGCTTCCGGTCAAGCAAAATCGCCTCCAGGGCCGGAACAGGCGACGCTGAAGGCGATGCGGCGTTAGCATTTGAAGGGTCTCCTCCATTGTGTAGGGCTGAAGCTGTAACTGCGTAGGTAGCAGGGTTGGGTGTATGAAACCCAACCGACGGCGACGGCGATAACCCCTAAAACTGTCCCTGCAGATGGAGGAATGTTCGCACCCAAAGTTTGAACAAGGGTAGCTTGACGCTGTAGCGACTCCAGAAGGGGTGGAATATCGTATAAGGGGTGCACACATTGGGTCGACATGCTATTGTAAATGTCTTTCGTGCAACTAGTAGCCGCTGTCCGACGAGCACCAGTGTCGTTCATTCGAACTGCTTCTCGATGTACTGTCGGATGAGGGTCGAGACCTCGCGCTTTACCGCCAGAGGAATCGCCGCTAATATTGTGCGTCTTCAGTAGGTTGAACCCGTGAAGGAGTGGAGCGAAGGAGCGCACTCTGAGCTTTTGGAGAAATTTCCCCAAGGAGTTCCGCAAACGAAAGTGGGTCCATGTTTCGTGTAAGCTCTTAGAGAGAGTAAAGAGTAAATATGTCAGATAGCACAAAGATATGGGAGAATGGATACACACCTTTGCTTCTGTGATGAACGTCATCGTTCCAACCACTCTCATTGAGTTTCGCGCTCATAACGGCACGTATTCTGACAGAAGATCGGTCTTCTTTGGGAGTAATTGATACGGAGGAGGTCAACTTACTGGTCCCATTCTCCAGTCTCGATGAGGCGCCTACGAATCTGACCGTAAAGAGTATTCACATCGGCAGGGGGCATCCTGAATGAAGTAATCCCATGAGTCCAACGTCAGTCAATTGTGGTTCGGGATCATTGGAGCGACCAACACAAATGATTTGGACCCAATAGTGTCCTATACAGATACAAGAACCGTCCTGTTCTGACAAGACGCGAAACCAGCTATTTAGCTGAAGACTTCACCCAGGTTGGAGTGTACGAGAACGGATCCCGGAATTTGAGTGTGGGAATATTCAACATCGCTCTGTGTGTTCTTCAACACAACACAACTCCAATGGCTACCGCAAACGCAGAATTTGACCCGTTTTACCTCAGGTATACTATTTCCATCTCATAAATTAGTATATTTCTCATCTATTGGCAGATACTAGTAAGAAAATGCGAAATTTGCTAAAGACTTGCTCAAACACCAGTAATTTTGCAGCACTGGACACTCTGGCAAGCATGGCCACGAGTTCCTCGAATTCGAGTATTCGCATGGCCGTCTGCGTTACGCCAACAACTCGAACTACCGCAATGACAGTCTTATCCGTAAAGAGAGTGAGTGAACGTTTTGCGTTGGCGAATACGTTGCTGATGTTTGCTGTTGATGAAGTGTGGGTTGGTCCGTTGGTGGTGAGGGAGCTGAAGCGGATTGTGGAGTCCAGCGAGATCACCAAGTGAGATATTGGTTTTCTACTTGAACACTTGGTCTGACACTTGCGGTCTCACAGGGAAGACGACTCTAACTGGCCAAAAAAGAATATTGTTGGGAAGCAGGAGCTCGAGATCCGTGTTGGGAGTGACCACATCGCATTCGAGGTACGTCCCCTCCATCAAGCATTTTTTCTACGATTGATTGACACATTCATGTAAAGACGGCGAAAATAGGTTCCTTGGTTGACATTCAAGATAGTGAGGACCCCGAAGGGCTTCGTGTCTTCTACTACCTCGTACAAGACTTGAAGGTCAGATTCATGCCATCATTCTCCGGACTTCTGCTTATGTCGTTCTATAGTGTTTGATTTTCTCGTTGATTTCCCTTCACTTCAAGATCAAGCCTATCTAGTCCAGTTTATTAACAAAAGAAATAATGTGCTCGCTGTAGGGTGGCAGTTATTATTTTGTGAGTTGTCATCTTTCATATTCGAAGGAAGGAAAGCATGCTCAATTTTTTCTTTGTCATACCCATGCAGGTGAGCTGCCGCCTTGCAAATACTCCGTCAAGAAAGCCTGCATGTTGTATCGCAGGTCAGCTTCCTCTGGCCTTTTTCTTAATCACCACTAATCTGCCCTCCATAGTATTATAATGAATTGTTTTGACCGCTGCTAAGGAATGAATATCTGAGCAATGTCAACACGCCCAACTTATTTTCACTTCTGCGGTGTATTTGACAATCTATAGGAAAGCCTTTCTTTGTCTGGCAATCTTTTTTGCAGTCGGTTTAGATGGTCATGGTTGTTTCTCATTATCCTCCAAAATCACGGTTATAGTGGCTCTCTTGGTATCCGTCGCTCTAACATTCCCGCTACCTTCAGGTAGAGGGGGGGCCTTTAGATGGTTGACTCTATGGCGTTTCGGAAATTTGGGCGGGACATGTTAGTATTTGAAATGAGAGCGCTAACTCTAGCCCTCATCCAAATAGCGTGCTCTGGTGGCATCATTGACTCTGACGCTATGGTACCAAGAAATGCAAATTCACACGAGATACTTCTGGAGCGAAGAAGTTTCGTCAGTTCCTTCTAGAGCCAATCAGTTGTCCGGATTATGACAGTATTTTATTTAATCTGAAGAACGAGGAGGTTATTGGACTGTCAGAAGTTTTAAGTATTCGCCCTCGACATAAATCCAATTCATTATTTAACAATACTAAAGTTTATACAATCTCCCAATCCTTATTGATTCACTATTCCAAATTCCAATGTGTAGCAAGAACAGTCGACAAAAAAAACGAAGAATGACCGGTCCGCAAGAAAAGTTCCGGGTCCAGAGGATCGTATATTACAATATGAGCGAAAAGTCAACGAAAGAAAGACACCCAACCATTCATCATCGACAATTTATCTTTCGTTCTCCAACACCCTACTGGTGGTGCTCATCGAGCTCACCACCCTCCTTCAAGTCCGAAGCCGCCTTGATCTGCTCAGCAACAACCACGCCGGCCCTCTCTGCCCCACCAAGGGGGCTACTCTTAAACCTCGTCCCCTTCGCCGAAGTCCCATGAACACTCTTCGGCGATCCAGGCAGAATTGGAACTACACCCTCCTTGCTGTGTGAAGCACTCATACTAGCCACCGTCGATGATGAGCTTGAAGGCCTGACACTCCCGGCCATACTGCCGGCGCCCCCACTGGCCGCAGCCAACCTTCGCTTCCGGTCAAGCAAAATCGCCTCCAGGGCTGGAACAGGCGACGGCGAAGGTGATGCAGCGTGAGCACCTGAAGGGTCTCCAGTGTGCAGGGCTGAAGCTGCAACCGCGTGGGCAGCAGGGTTAGGTGTATGAAACCCAACCGGCGGCGGCGGCGAAGACCCTAAAACTGTCCCTGCAGGCGGAGGAATGTTCGCACCCAAAGTCTGAACAAGGGCAGCTGGGTTCTTTCCGAGCATCGGGTCGTAGACAGGGGCAGGTGCCAACGCTGCAGCGACTCCGGAATCCGACGATGAGACGGTACTGTGTTGTTCGAGGATCACTGAAGGGGGGTGTCGGCCAGAGCCCCTCATAGGCTTTGGCATTTGGATGCCTTGGGGAGGGATCCCCTGTTTGTAATCGTCGGCGAAACGGGTAACCTTCTCGCTTCTCATTGCGGGGTTTGCTTCGCCTCCTCCTCGTGGAATGGGCGGAGCACTCCTGGTCCGAACAAGTCCTTTCAGCAGGGTGGGCATCTGGGCAGTTAAATGGCCAGAAAAGGGGTTACTCGGCCTATGGCTAACAGAGGAAAAGTGGCTGGTTTGTGGGATGTATGGGGTGTTAGTCGCCTTTGAGTCTCCTTCGTACTCCTGGGTATGGATGGGTGGCACCTCGTATGGGTCTCCGTGGGCACCCTGTGTATCGAATTCGTCGTAAATCTCTTCTCCTATGAGTTCTAAGACATTCAAAATGGTTAATCAAGGCGTTGTCGGTCAAGAGAATGATTTTATACCTTCCAAAACATCCTCGAGGGTGATAATACCGAGGGGCATGACAGCTGGATCGAATCCTTGGAGGAACTGAAAATTACTTTGAATCAGAGAGCAGCGATTTCGAAAGAGAACAATTGCCAACCTCCGCCGCGCCCGCTTTCGCCAAAACAGCATCAGCAGGCATGCTCTGCTCCAACATGGAGATGGAGGTCATTCCAGCAGGGACCTTGGGCAGTTGGAACTTGCTCTTCTTCGTTTCTTCGTTCTTCTTGTCCGGCTCGTCCATGTTCAAAACCTCCACTTCCAAAAAATCACTCGCAAAGGCGCCGTTGAACTTCTCGTTATGATTATCGCCACTAGCAGTCCTCCCAACGTCGTTTTGGCTCTCGGAGTTATTAATGCCTTCGTCTTTGATGTTGTCATGGTCTTCGGTGTCTGCTTCCAAATCCTTGTCCTTATTGCCCTTCATGAAACCTCGCCGACCTCCGCGTTTTTTACGAAGGTTTGCCAAGGTCTTCTCGTCATCACTTGACTCGGTGTCGGAATCACTATCGCCCATACCAACGCGTTCCCGAAGACGTTGCGTTAGACCTCGCTTTACAGCTTGCTTCACCGATGCCGCCTGTTGTTCGGATGTTTGGGTCAGTGCCTGTACAAAGCGGAATAGATAATTTTACCTTTTCAACACTGAAACGACTGACAATCGCCATATGGCTTCTGCCCTCCTGGAATTTATCAAGGATGCCAAGCAACGATTCATTATTTGGGACAAAAGGGACTTTATTGAGGGGTATCTTGCGCAACGGTGTAGCATCTATTCAAGGAGGAAAGTATTGGTCAGAGAACGCCTGAGGAATCATATTACACACCTTTCGGATCAAGCAAAACACATTGCTTTACAAGAAGAATGCCAATAATCTTCTTGACTTTCTGCATTCTTTCTTTGGGTTTCTGCCCATGAGTCTCGCTTTCATCCCCTCCAGCAACGACGGAGACAGGTACTTCGATTTCTTCATATACAGGAACACGACTGTGGCCGGTTTGACAGATCTTTTTCAGAAGACTGTAGTCGAGTTTCGAATCGATGGAGAGCATAAAAACATCACTTATTGGCGTCATTGCCTATTCATCGGAATTAGACATGCTTAGCGTGGAAGTGGGGTAAAGAAGCTGACCTGTTTCACGACTTTCTCCTGTAAGTCGAGGGTGGCTCCAATGATTGTCACAGTATCAGTTTTGAGATCGCCTCCATGTGTGGCATGAGACGAGTGCATGGCGATGAGTTCTTTGAGCTCTGAAGAAGCCATTTTAAATCTCAGGAGAGAATCCTTGCAAAAGCAGATACGAACCTCCGCGCCTATAGATAATGCCATGATGTGCACCGAGAACAAATTCGAGCAGTTTGGCAACAGGCCAGGCGATAATTCCCTAAAACACACATGAACAACAAGTGCCTAAATGGAGCGAGAAAACGTACCATGACGTATATCAAGACTTTCGTGAAACCAGCCAGCTTTGCTCCCAAATATAAACCATGACGGGTGAAGAGTGATTGGGGGATGATTTCCGCGAAGCTGATGCAAAAACGATGTTTAGAAAAGATAACGGCAGGCGAAGACAACCAAAAAAAAAACAATCGAACCACTACGGAGCAAGCCGTTGATCCTTGGCACAAGACACGCGAGCGAGACTCCGGAATCAAGATATGACGCGTGACGTCATCCTCATTCACGAAACCTTGGCAGAAGGACAGAAAACATATCCGAAGTATCAGCACAGAATGTCGCATCTTTCGCGGTTTGGATATCACTTGCCCACGTATCATGGGCCTCATCGCTTTGAATGTTGCGATCGTGCGGAACATGGGGTGCATTCAGGGGGGGAGGGGAGGGGGGAGGAAGACTCACATCACGATGAGAACTGTAGACACAACGACGCTCTGAACTCCGCCGCCCAACACGGGGTCCGCAATGACGGGGAGAGACTCGTTGACGATCATGTTCGCCAAGAGAAGAGTTACAAGTAGCAAATGGCCATTCTTTCGAATAGGCTTGATCTTGTTGGCGTATTTTCGCTGGTCTCTAAAGCGGATAACTAAGTAAGTAGCAAGAATTAGGTCTTTGATATCCCGCGACGTACGGAGTTCCACTAATGCTAAGGACATTTAGCTGAGTCTCGTCGAGACTCATATACCCCAATGTCAGTCCGGCAAACAGACCCGACATAAGGACAAGGATAGGGATGAGGACCACAAAGACAATGAACTTGGGCTCGTGTGGGTCAAAGTCACGGGTCCGTTTGACGAGGGTGAATGGGGCCCCGAGGACGTTGGAAGCATCGCCGTCACGGCGAATGAGGCGCGGCGCATATTGGGTTGCTACTGAGAGGAGAATATAGAGGAGACGTGAAGAGTGGGAATTGCGAACACCAATAGGAACAGGAACCATTCAACGGTTGTGCAAGGCGGAAGCAGACTCCAATTAATACCCACCGTCCAATATATAGCGCCATGCTGACAAATGGGTCCCACAGGGATTACAAATCTGTGTGATAAGTCCTTATGAAAGGTTGCTATCGTCTTCAGTGGTGACAGGGATATAGTCGATGCCGATGAGTTGGGCTGCAAAAAGGTATGTCATAACAAGAGAAGGAGCACACTGAAAAAGTTCAGCTCAGCAAACAGGGAAGCGCTACAAAAGGTACTCGTCGGCTCCGGGTGTGATTGTAAGAAGATGAGAAAACATACCAGCTAGCAACTGTGCCAACGCGGCCAATGCAAGCGGTGATGGGGTTGCATTGAAGACTAACTTGAGCCGTGATCAAGCAGTGGTGCTCTTGACGACGAACCCAACGAGCCCAGCGATGAGATTGTCCGCTTCGGCGGCTCCAGGCGCTAGACGGGACCGCTTTTGCAGCTGCTACTTAGTGGGGGCAGCGACTGCGGAGGCAGTGAGGGTAGCAGTGACGAAGAGAGCGACCTTGGAGAACATTTTGATATGGAAAGTTGGGGTGTAGAGGTCTTTGCCGAAAGTGGTGGACAAAATTTTTCGACTGAAGAATTGGACATGCAATGTTGTCCACTTTATATGGCCTTGTAGGTCAATGTTGCAAGAGGTTGTTCCCAGATAAAATCCGAATAACAGCTATGTATAGTATACAGTAAACGTATAATAATAACTGCAACTTCTAGAAATCTTGAAACAAACCAATCCCCACTTCGGGTGGTGGAAAATTCGCCTCCTTAATCGGAGTGCTCGGAAATTTACGGAGTTAGTCGACGAATATATACACTGAGCGCCACAATTACACCAAAGATGGTTAAGATTTTTGCTGGGTTTGCGTTGTGGCCCGCAAGTGGCCCGGGTGGGTTTACATTTTCGCAATTCGCTAAAAATTCGCCTGCCTGAGACGCTCCGGTAGACTCGAAGTTTTCATAACACTGCGCTGGGATGAAAGCATGGGTACAACTTGTTGAAAGTCCACCACGTTCTCACCCAGCAACGATTGAAACCGATCCGGCTAATCCCGCCGGTGACATTTTCCTCAAGCGCCCATCAAACTGATGGTTAATCCAGCCTCTTGCATGGCTTCTGGCTCCAGAACCTACTTATGGGAAACATATAAGCGTTACTTTATGGCATTACATATTGTAATAAACCGATGAGAAAATTTGAGCTAGCAGGCTTTCTCGAATTATTTGTTCTTTTCCATCAAGTTTCTGCCAATGCCAATGCTTAGTCCGACAGCTAAGTACTAGTACTCCAACTTGTCAACTCTTGCCTGGCTCCAGAACTTATGGGGAGCATACGAATTATAGTATTACATGCTGTAATAAATTGATCTTTTTTATCGCTCTTCGGCCGGGTCATTCCGAACAAACTTCGTTTGTGATGAGCCGATCAGGCTTAAAATTCTCGTTAAGATATAGTAGAAACCATATACCAACCAGAAAGTCTTCATTAATCATTCCCTAGTCGAACACACCTCGTTCACCTTTATTCGTTATTTTCAAAATGTTCTTTTAAGTCGCTCTTTTCGTCACTGGCGCCTTCGCTGTCTCCGAAATCGCTGCCCCCGCCCCCGGCGGTGGCGGCATCTCCATGGATCCAACAGCTGCAACAGCGGCCCGTCCTTTGCTGTGCAACCCTTCACGAGCCTGGAACCCCCGAAGCGGACAACATCATCACTGGGCTTGTTGGCCTTGTGTTGGAAAAATCAAAAAGCCTATAGGTAATTATCGAACCATTTCAGTGATTACGGAGGCATATGTATTTGTTGAAATGGTACCGAAATGGTACCAATATGTATTTATAATGTACTTATAAGTGTCAGAAGTAGCCTATAAGCGTCATAGTGTTTGGATTCTTCCGACCTTGTTATTAAGAGCACCACTGCCCAAGTTCGTCTTGAATGCAACCCCATCACCCTCCTTGGCCTCAGTGGCGGCGCTAGCTGGTACGCTTTTTCATTGTTTCTTCTTACAATCATAGCTGACGAGCACCTTTTTCTAGCGCTTCCACCCCCGTTTGCTGCGAGCAGAACTATTTCAGTGCGCTCCTTTTCACTCGGTTGCTTTTTCTGGCTAATTCTTTTCCGTAGGCCAATCTATTGGCGTCAACTACAGCCCTTTCTCTGCCAGTCGTTCATGAATTTTTCACGTACTTGAGGACACCTTCCTGGATTACACAGATGTTACACTGCTACATATATAATTCCTTCCGTAAGTACCGATTTGTAAACCCTACATAATAGTATTATAATACCCTCTTCCGCTTCCTACCAAGCCTTGATATAGTTGAGGAAATAAAAAAGCAACTGCTTCCGACACTATTGTCCTTGTTGTGATCAACAACCGTTGAGGAGGTTTGTAAGAGCAGTCTTCTCTGCGCTATCGATGGTAAGGGCATAGAAGTGCTTGACAGTTACCCAAGCTCGAACATAAATGCACACGAAGCTCTGAAGTGGCGGGATCCAGTTTGCAACATCTGGGCGACATTAAAAATATGACCGACTGTTCAGCCGCAAGACTTACCCTTGTCCCCTATTTACAAGATGAAGTCTTATTAAAAAATAGATGTAGAGATGAATGAATGGGCCTACCTTTCGCTTGGTTCAAACTGAACAGCAAAGAAATAGGGATCAGCATGATCCACTTGAGCGATATTATAGGATTCTCACTTGTCAGTGACCGCAACAAGTTGTGGGCGGGTTAGGTCATTCGCAAACGCTTCCCTCTGAGCAGGAGTCCAATTTCTAGCCCCAGAGACCCATGCCTTTCAGCCATCACATTGTGAGCAATGGACGTCAGCTGAGATCTCTTAAAGCAATAACTTACCTCCTTCAACGGAACCAAGTGATCCTACATTTGAAACCATTGAATAAATAAGAGGTATGGAAAGCATGAAAAAATGACACCGACGATATCGAGGTCACTAGCGAGCGTTGTCGGAACATTATCATAAGGCGAAACCCAATTTCCAGAAAGCGCCTTGCATGCACTGTCGGTCACGACGTTGGTTCCATCGCGCTTAAGAACAGCTATGAGAGAGGCAAGTCTTGTAAGGTGATCCCATTCACGAGCACGCATGGAAACACCCACTTTCGCGAGTATCGCATGTGCCAGAAACTGGATGCGTATTTAATTTCCAAGAACCAGCCATGAGTAATTGAAGAGGTACGCACTTATGTCCCAGGCCTTGAACAGACTGCGGTCATAAGCTGGAACGTTGGAATCCACTGCGACGACAACTGATCATCCGAGGTCTTGTGTCAGTATGAATCATAGGAGCCTGAATACGAGCAGAAGACTTGCGTTCAGCTAGGAATGTCTTCGCAGTCGCAACGGAAACTGGGGTAGGCAACGCTGAGAAAACAACAGGGGAGAGCGCGAGCACAATGAGGGCGGTAAACTTCATGGTCGCGGCGGTGCGTTGAAGATAACCAATGTTCTTTCTTTTTATATACCTCGGCCTTTTCAAATTGCCGCATAAATGGATAACTCTGCTTTTGGTAGGGTTGATCACACGAGTTGAGAAAGAAAATTCACGTATCTCTGCTTCTTCGTCAATGGATCGCATGGAAAATGACGTATCTGCAACGAACCATGAGATACAAGAAAGACTCTAAAATTAAGTAAATGCTTGGCAGTGGAGCAGTAGCGTTCCCATTTAAATGAATCATTATCATGAGAATCACCATCCCAAAGGCGCTTTCAGTAATGGTGTTCGTGCACTGACCATTCTGCTGATCGATGACCATTGCTCAAATTCAAGCACTTGCTATTGTCCAGATGAGTAACTCGCAAATTAGAAATTAAAAAGATTATGGGAGACTCGGACTTTATCGTGTTCCGAGACCTCCTCGTATTTCACCCAATTGAAGTCGGAACTGGAATTAAACACAGCCCTGTCGGTATTTTCACCGCAACGCTCTCCATGCGGGACTGTTCGGAATGACAGTTGAGGTACAGGTGATCTGCACGTTCGTGAGGAAGAACGCACCAGATCTCTGATTCCACGTGGCAAGTATACTACGTACATACAGTAGGCCAACGGAGACGAGACAAGTATTGGAGATAAAGTCGGCAGGTCCATACACTGCTGGAAGGGGACAGTTCTGCGGCGTGCAGAATCCGTGCAGAATTCAATTTACGTGCATAAAATTCTAAATATAGTAGAATGATAAATTCTCAATAAATTCTCCCACGACGTAAAAGACAATTAGAATATCAGCAGAATTTTATGCATGTGCATTGACTTCTGCATGGATTCTGCACGCCG
>Ga0307517_10005110_pt1 | contig 19942 bp, 11 predicted proteins | sample 23_EM_MG_FD_194515 | JGI IMG/M metagenome (GOLD analysis project Ga0307517, IMG submission 194515) | Populus trichocarpa ectomycorrhiza microbial communities from riparian zone in the Pacific Northwest, United States - 23_EM | ecosystem: Host-associated > Plants > Roots > Unclassified | place... | reverse complement strand
CAATCCCATTTCCACTACCTGGTGGCCGGGATATTCTTCTACCTTGCCGGGACCGAAATCATGCACCAGCAGGTCGGCATTTTTCAGGGCGATGGTCAGGAGGGTCTTCTTGCCGGTGGCCTGGTAATGGGCGAAGGCGGCTTCATAGAGATGGCCTGCATTGTAGAGCTCGTGGCTCAGGTCTTCTTCTTTTTCCCACCTCTTTTTCCCTATCCAGGGATGTGGTTTCGGGGCTTTCACCGTGCGGAAGGTATAGAGGTATCCGTCCGGCTCCTGGGCTGCGGCGATATAGCCGATGAGACTGTCCAGGGACTTGTCCAGTGCGGCGTCGTGATGGACCTGCAGGGCATAGGAAGCGCCTTCGATGACCTTATAGAGGTCCGTGTCGTCGAAAGGATATTCCGTCAGTTTGATATTCGGGGAATTCCCCGCGAGGGTTCCCGCGGCTTCGAGGAAATTGTCGATGCGGCCCGTCTCCCGGCATTTCCGCAATACATAGGGGATGGTCACGTCTGCATTGACGCGGATCTTGGGGGCCCAGAAATTATCGGTGAGCGCTACCTGGGTGAAGGACACGGGCTGTATCGGATAATCTTTGTGCGGAGGCGCGGAGGGCTCTTTATGCTGGGCGCTGACCATACTGCCTGTTGCCAGTATGATCAGCGCGGAGAGCATTTTCCTTTTCATCGGGGATCGTGACATCTGCGTTTTTTCATTAAGGAATGATGAATTTCGAACGGGGTTTAGGGGCTTAGGGCTTATGGTAATTTTGCTGCGAAATTGATCGTGTTCGTGATGGTCCAGGTACCGCTGACATAGGGCACTCCGTCCGTGGGCCAGAGGCGGATGGAGAATTCCGGGTTGATGTTCACGTTCAGGTCGTTGTTCGCAGCGGGTATCCTGTAAGATACCAGGAATGCGTTGTTGAGCGTGTACAAGGGGAACACCGGCACTTTTTCCGGGTACTTGTAGACCAGGGCCGTATCGGTCACTTCCTCCGTATAATAGGGTGCGAATTGACGGAATGCATACCGCAGGTTAGCCGGGGTGCTTATCCTGGGAAATACCTGGCCGGTATTGGGATTAAAGGTAGCGCCATTCTTGTCCACGAAGCGGATGATGATCTTGTTGGGACCGTCGGTGCGGACCGCGGTGGTGGTAAAGGCGGCCTGCGTAGTGAACACCGTCTCCTGGTTGGGCGCGGAAGAATTGGCGAACTGGCGCACCAGCTGGAAGGGGACGGAAGGCGTCAGCTGTATTTTCGCTACGCTTTTGACGGCCTTGGTCGATCGTATATTCTTTACTTCGATGTCGAACTCATAGACGCCGGTATCCACAAAGGCGGTGGCGGGCGACAGTTCCAGGCGGCCCCCGTTGGGATTAACGTTGAAGGGCTTGTACATAGCCGTACCCAGCTTCTTTGCCAGCAGTTCCGGTGTGCTATCGGCAGGTGTCACTTCGCCCAGGTAGACGGGGATCTCATAGGTCTTCGTCAGGGCATCCGTAGGCTTCCCGCTGCTGCTGGTACTGCGGATCGCCGTCAGGTTGACGGTGATGGGCAGACTGGAATTGTCCACCTGCAGAGGCGCAGAAGTGGTCGTCCGGCCTTTGACGCCGACAAAGGGGCTGGACAGGTAGAAAAATTTATTACCGAGATATCCTTGCGGGGGTTGTTTGGTGCAGGCCATAAAGAGGGCTGTCGCCAGGCAGGCCGAGGAAAGGATATATTTTGTTATAGGCTTCATAAAAGAGAATTAATAAGTGATACAATACTAAAAGCGCGAAAAGGTATGTCCGTTAGCCAGCACATGCAAGGTCGTATTGCCATTGGAGGTCTTGATCCCCGTTGTCTGGCAAAGCACCGACGTGGTATTGACGGCTGCGCCCGGCTTCCCGAGATATAAGAGGTAGGTCGGCGCCGCGGTCATGGTCGTATAGGGCGCGCCCGTCTGCAATTGCCGGAAAGCTACCATAGGAGTATTGGCCAGGCTGGTGATAGAGGGCACCGTCGCACCCGTAGCAAAGAGCGGGGCGCTGGACAATTCGATGGTCTCGCCAAACATATACTGGCGCACGGAATCGGCGCTGATGTCTTTCACCAGGCTGTCGATGGTATAGGCAGCCGAGGGATTAATGTTCTGCTTGGCTGTTAATTTCAGGTTCATATACAGCAGGACGGAAAAATCCGTGAACGCAAAGAAGGTTTTGGCGCTGTTGACCTCTGCCGCCAATCCCAGCTTGTTGATGATCTGTACGGTCGTATCGAACTCATGGTACTGATTGGCGCTTAAGTAATCCATATTATTCAGGGGCGTGATAGCCTTGCTGAGGCTGCCTCCGGTGGTATAATCTTTCTTGCACCCTCCCGCTATGATCGTTCCAGTCAGGGATAGGACAAAGAACAGGCGCTTAAATTGAATAGTCATATCGAAGAATTTATTATTGTTAGTTTACATTTTATCCGCCCAATAAGGAGTCTGGGCCAGCAACGGGTTCAGGGAGATCAGGATCGGCTCTACGGGCCAGTAATATTTTCCCTGCGCGAACGTAGCGGCGTCCATCCGGATGACCGTGCCGGAACCATTGAATTTCAGGATGCCGGTCTTTTTAGCTAACCTGATCAGGTCATAATAGCGATGGCCTTCCAGGAAAAGCTCTCTTCCTCTTTCGTCGATCACGCCTGCGAACATATCGCCATCCGCGACGGCAGTGGGCGCCAGGTTGGCGCGTGCCCTGATCTCATCTACAAGGACCCTTGCGTCGGAGGGCTTGCCGGTAGCCGCCAGGGCCTCGGCCTTCAGGAGCTTGATATCGGCCAGGCGGAAGATGACGATATTGTTTACGCTGACAGGAAGGGTATTGTTGGCGCCGGTGTACACGATATTGGAGTATTTGATACAGATAGGGTCTGTCGTGCCCCAGAAATCGAAGCCGTTCTTACGCCGGAGGTCGACACTGTCCGGCCCGTTGGGGAACAAGGCTGTCAGGGAAGGTACATCGAGTGTAAAGAGAGAAGTGGCAGTACTGGTAACGGGTATATAAGGCGGCTTTAGGGTCCTGGCCGCGATAGGGTTGACGATATCGCCGTAGCCGGGGGTGATATAAGCGCCTTCCGTGGTGGTGTTCTGAGAGATCTCGAAGATGCTTTCCGGAGAATTGCCTTTATACATGCCGATATAGGCAGCCTTGCTGCTCTTGTCGACATAGGTATAGCCTCCGTTGAGGATCACGGAATCGGTGGCCGGGATCACTTTATCGTAATCTCCCCTCCAGGCGTAGATATGTGCGAGTAAGGCATAGCACGCGCCTTTGTTGGCTTTGATGGGCCGGGTGGCGGTGAAGCTGGGCGCCCAGTTCAGCAATTTGACGGCTTCCTGGATGTCCTTGATGCATTGGTCCAGCACCTGTGCCTGTGGTGTACGTGTCACAGGAGCGACGGTAGCGGCATCGAGGGCCGTCTCTGTCACCAGGGGAACGTCTCCCCATACGCGGGACATGTAGAAATAAGTAAAGGCGCGGAGGAAATAGGCTTCCCCGATCATGGAATTCTTCGTGCCCTGCTTATCCGTGGAGGTGAATTTACCCACGGGGATAGGCGGGATGAATTTCAGGCAGCGGTTCTCCTGGTCGATGGCGCGATAGAAATTATCCCAACGGCGCATCTTGATCAGGCCCCGGAAGGTCTGCGAAGGCGCGACGAAGGTCTGGAACTGGATGCCGGTGAGCGAAGGATAATCTTCCCCGTTGGGCCTTACCACGAATTCATCCGTGTTGAGATCGCCATAATAATAATAGGCCATGGCCATCTCATTGAGGGAAGATCGCAGAAGGGCATAAGCCCCGGCTACGGCGCCGGTGGCGTCACCCTCATTGTTCCAGAAATTTGCGTCCGTCGGCGCATTGATCGGCACTTTCTCGGTGAAACTTTTGCTGCAGGAGACGATCCCTGTCAAGACTATCAGCAGGGAACTGTATATAAGTCGGAAATTATTCTTTTTCATACTGTTGAAATTTGAAAATTAGAACTGAACGTCAATGCCAAGGGTGAATTTTTTAGGGATGGGGTAACCACTGCCGCTGGCGGCGCCGTCCACATCGATGTTTTCCGGATCCGGGAGATGGGCGCTGTAGAACACGCCTACGTTGTCCATAACGCTATAGAATCGGATCTGCTTGATCCCTGCCTTCTTCGTGAAATTATTGGGAGGCAGGGAATAGCTCAGGTAAACGTTCTTGATCCGGAAGAAGCTGGCGTCTTCGACGAAGACATTCGAACGGATCGTCGTGGCGTCATTGATGCTTAAGAGGTTTGCCCATTGAGCTCTGTCACCCGGCGCATGCCAGAAATTAAGGTTGGTGATATCGGCGGCAGGACCTGCGTTGGTGCCATAATTTTGGGTCAGACCCGCAGCGGCCAGTTCATCCGACAGATAACCATTCCATACTTTCCTTCCTGCGATAAAGGTGGTGAGGATCTGAACGCTGAAAGGTCCATAGGTGAAGGAGTTATTAAGACCTCCATAGACCTTGGTATTCGGATCGCCCAGGTTGACCTGGTCGTTGTCGTCGATGATATAGTCTCCGTTGAGATCTCTTTTGATCGGGTCTCCGGCGACATAGGCGTTATTACCGAATACAAGCCTGCGTCCCGTGAGCGGATCGACCGGCACGTCCGAGGTCTTGGCATAGACGCCCGTGTTCTGGAATACCCGGAACTGGTAAAGGGGTTGACCAATGGTGAGGATCCTGCTCCGGAAGGAAGGTCCATAGGTGAAGTCCTTATTGCCGGCCGGGAGCTTGGTCACGAAGTTCTTGTTATAGGCTATGTTCAGGGTGGTCTGCCATTTCAGTTTGCTCTTTTCAGAGAGGTTATTAGTGGTAAGGGACAATTCCACACCCTTGTTCACCAGGTCGACATAATTGTTCTGAGCTGAAGTGTAGCCGGTGGTCACTTCTACCGGTACGGTGAAGATAAGATCTTTGCCGGCCTTGTTGTAGAAGTCTACGGTCAGGCTGATCCTGTCTTTCAGGAGGTTCATATCGAAGCCGATATTGAACTGGGGCGCTTTTTCCCAGGTGATATTCGTAGCGGGCGCCGCTGCGGTATAGGCGGGCGCGACAGCCGTAACACCATTGTAGGAAATGACATTTCCGACGGTAGTGCCGGATACGTTCAACTGTGACCCCGCATAGTTCATATTGGTGCTCAGCTGCCGGTACTGGGCGTAATAGCTGCCCGGGTCCCGACCAGTGATCCCGTAGCTGGCGCGGATCTTCAGGAAGGAAATGATATTCTTATAGGGCTGGAAGAATCCTTCGTCAGAGATATTCCATCTTCCTGAAATGGCCGGGAAGGTACCCCAGCGCGCACTGGGCGCATAACGGGAAGAGGCGTCTGTCCGGAAACTCAGGTCCAGGCCGTATCTACCCATGAACTCATAGCTGGCCCTGGTGAAATAAGACGCCCTGGTGCGCTCTTCATAGTTCGTGGAGGCGGTAAGGTTAGGTCCATTGGGAACCCCGGAAATGATACGGATGGCGTCGAAGGGTACCCCAAGGGCAGATGCGTTGGTGGAGTTGATCACCTGCTGTTCCGCGCCCTGTCCTGCGAGCAGGGTTATATTATGTTCACCCAGGCTCTTGGTCCAGGTGGCATAGTTCTCGATCTCCCAACGGCGGGAATTGCTTTCGAACAGGATCGCATCCGACCGGCCATTCTGACTGGGGATCGACCGGTCCCTCAGGTAGTCCCTGCGGGCAAATCCGAAGTTATAGGACAGCGAACTGGTGAAACTGACGGATGGCAGCACCTTCCAGATCATACGCGTGTTCCCGTTCAAACTGGTGGTCCTGTTGTCGTCACGTACTTTATCGTTCTTTCCTTTTAAATTAGCCGCGGTTGCCGCATCGATCTGCCAGAAGGAAGAAGGAAAGCCCTGGATGCTGTAAGGAGCGCTATTGCCCGTTCCATCGCCACGCTGTTCCTTGATAAAGCCGAAGTAGAGGTCCGTGGTAAATTCCAGGGTCTTGGCCGGCTTGATGCTCAGGAACAGGCGGGGAGTAGTGCGCTTAATGGAATATCCCGGCTGAATGCCGTCCTCTTCATACCTGTTTAGCGAGAGGCGATAGGATACGCCTTCGTTCAGCCCTGCCACGTTGAAATCAAAGTTCTTGGTATAGGCGATATCCCTGTACAGCAGTTTTTGCCAATCCGTAGCATTGTTGAACGCAGGGTTCAGGCTATCCGTCAGGAACTGGTTGGCGGTCTGTTGCTGGGCGTAAGAACCCTGGTTGGCGATGATCCCCGTTTTCAACCTTCGTTCTTCGGCGCCGATGGTGACTTCTTTAAGGGAGGGGAGGACCGAAACGCCGGCATAGCCGGAGACCCTGAACTGGGGCTTGCCGCTTTTGGGGCGTTTCGTATTGACGATTATAACGCCATTGGCGGCGCGGGCTCCATAGATGGCGGCGGCGCTGGCGTCTTTTAATACGTCGATGGATTCGATATCATTGGGATTGATGGCCGCCAGTGGATTACTGTTGCCATAAGCGGTACGCAGGTCATTGACGTCGAATACGACCCCGTCGATCACGTAGAGAGGTGAGGAAATGCCCGTGGCAGTTCCGGTGCCGCTGGAATTGGCGACGCTGGTATTACCCCGTATATTGACGATGCCGGCTGCGCCAGGTTCGCCTGAAGTTGATAGCACGTTCAGACCCGCTACGCGGCCCTGCAGCATGGCGTCGAAAGTGGGATAGGGAGTATTCTCGATATCCTTTCCTTTAATGGAAGAAATGGCGGCCGTGGTCTTACGCCGGGTCACGTTCTGGTAACCGATGACGACCATATCGTTAAGGCCGTTGGTGTTTTCTTCCAGGATGATATCCAGCGTAGCCCTGTCGCCGGGGGAGATCTCCTGTTGCTGGAATCCCACGAAACTGAAGACCAGGACGGGCTTGGCTGTCTTAGTGGTGATGCTGAAGTCGCCGGCGTCTGAGGTCCTGGTGCCGTTGGTAGTTCCTTTTTCCAATACGGATACGCCGGCCATCGGAGAGCCGGTTTTCTTGTCCACTATTTTCCCGGTGATCTTTTTCTGCGCCATCACGGTGAAGGACAGTAAAAGAAAGGAAATGAGCGTGAAACATTTCATGCTTTGAGTTTTAAGACGGTGAATAATGAGTTGGATTCAGTCAGGGACAAGGTTGAGACGGACGGGAAAGTAGTGGACCGGTATAAATAAGCCGGTCGAAGCGAATGGACGGACGGGTGCGCCCATATAAAAGGCCGCAATAGTCCTCGTAATAAATTCATAATGGCAGTTGTTTGGTTAGACTGTTCTTTAACAAATTTTTACATTTGATCTATTGTTTAGACTTTGAAAATAAATGTAAAAATGACAATTAAAAATAGAAAGAGGGGCTGATCTTGGAGCCACGCATTTTAATCTGTTGTGGCTGGATTTTAACCTGTTTAGGCAAGATTATATCTAAGGGCGGTAATAAACGGGCAGCGGGTATAAAAAAAGAAATGCCCCCAACGGGAGGGGGCATTCTACATGAACGGCGCTGCTAACGGCGCACTAGTTAGGAGTAAATTAATATCCGTGATTCTGCGTCAGGTTAGGATTCTTGGAGATCTCTGTGGTAGGGATCGGGAAAAGCGTCTTGTCCTGGTTGGAACTGCTGTGCTGGAACCACATTTTCGTCGTGTATACTCCGAAACGGATAATGTCCGAACGGCGATGGGCTTCGGCAGCGAACTCCCAACCCAGTTCATCCAGGAAGCGGCCGTACTGGATATCGGCGCCGCCCTGTAACTGGGTGATGCCGCCATTGTCCCAATAGCCGTACTGATAAGAGCTGCCCAGTTGCAGCTGCGCACCGGTGACGGCGGCTTTGCCCGGGGTGGCGGTAAAGTTCCTTTGACGGACCTGGGTGACCAGGGCGGCCGCATCGTCGGCATGACCCGTACGAAGGAGGCATTCTGCCTTCATCATCAGGATATCCGCATAGCGGAAGATGGGGAAGTCGTTACTGAGGCCGGCCTTAGCACCCGCCTTGATCTCGTATTTCCCGATGCGGTATCCTTCACTGGAACCGGCCAGCTCGATGTCCTTGACGGATTTGGTATAATTGATCACCAGCGCGCCGGTGTTGGCATTATACTGAGGTCCCTGGATCCAGGTATCCTTCATACGGGTATCGTCGGCGTCATAGCTATCGATGAACTGGGGGACCGCACAATCACCGCCCCAGGGCTGCACCTGCATGGGGAAGACTAGCTGCATCAGGGGATCGAGGGTCTTCATGTGGATCTGGAATTCCGTGCCGAAGGTTTCGTCGTAGGGCACGGTGAAGATCAGTTCTTTCGAACTTTCGTTATTCGTCTTAAAGATATCCTTGTACCGGGGTTCCAGGGCATAGGACCCCTTGGTGGTGGCCTGGTTGATGATCTCATCACATGCCGCGATGCATTCGGCCCATCGTGGAGTGCCGGTATACACCTGGGCGTTCAGGTACATCTTTGCCAGGACGGCCTTGGCAGCCCACTTGTTGAAACGGGCGTAGGTTAGTTTGTCGACATTATCTGACAGCAGGGACATATTATCCGTCAGTTCCTTAATGACAAAATCATAGACTTCCTGACGCGTGTTTTGTTTGGGCAGGTCCGTGTTCTTGTAATCGGTGACGATCGGCACATTTCCATGGTTGTCACAGAGCAGGTAATAATAAAAGGCGCGGGCAGCCTTCATTTCGGCGATGACATTCTCCTTGCCTGTTGTAATGGGGATCTGACCGGATTCGATCTGGTAGATCACCCGGTTGGCGGTATTGATACCATTGAAGGCATTGATCCAGAGAGACCGTGGCTGGTTCTCCGTCGGCGTCCAGGTATGGCGGTGCATACGCTGATAGGTGCCTCCGTCATACCATCCATTGGGACGGACGGGCGTCACGATCTCGTCGGCGCTTTCTTCCTCCAGGTCGAAAAGACCCTGCCAGCCGGCAGTCATCCCCCGGAGGTTACTGTATACGGGTGAAATGATCGCAGGAATGTCATTGGCGGTAGGCTTGAAATTATCCGAGAGCAATTCGGAATAGACCGTCTCATTCAATTTGGTACAACCACCCAGGATCATCGCTGTTGTCAGCGTAGAAACGATGGTTACTATGGGAAATCTACTTTTCATATATTTATTTTTCAGGTTAGGCGATAAGGTTAGAAAATGATGTTTGCTCCGAGCGTCCAGGTACGTGTCGTCGGGTATTTGTCGCGCTGGTCATTCCCGGGAGAAAGACGCGTGTCGACGGTATTGCCTGTCCGGCTGACTTCCGGATCGATGCCCTTATAACCCGTAATGGTCAGCAGGTTAAGACCCGCGGCGAAGATGCGTACGGAATGCATGTATTTGTTCTTCAGCGGTAGGTTATATCCCAGGGTAGCATTGTCGATCTTGATATAATCTCCATTCTCGATATAGTAGCTGACATAGGCCAGGTCGTCGGTCAGCCTGACCTTTCCATAGACCTTGTCAAAGGCTGAACGGAGCATATTATACTGGATGACCTTGGGATCTGTGTAGAACATCCGCTGGAAGTTCAGGATCTGGAATTTCAAAGCGCCTCTTACCAGGATGCTCAGGTCGAAGTTCTTATACCGGAAGGTATTGGTCCATCCGAAATAATATTTCGGCAGGCCGTTGCCCAGGATCTTCTTGTCTTCGATCTTGGCGTCTTTCATGGCCTTGGGTTTGCCGTCGGCGCCTTCGATGATCCATTTGCCGTTGGCGTCGATGTCGACGGATTTATAGCCAAAGAAAGTTCCGATCGGTCCGCCTATATAGGTACGGTGCGTTCCCTGCTGTACCGGCTCTCCCGTGGCGCCCGCGTCCACATAAGTAGTAGTGGTCTTGAACAGGTCGTTCGACAGGGAGACCAGCTTGTTGGAGTTGCCGGAGAAAGTCGCCGTGGTGGTCCATTCCAGGTCTTTTTTCTGGATGGCGTTAAAGCTCAGCAATACTTCGAACCCTTTGTTCTCGGTAGTGCCGGCATTGGCCACCAGCGTGCCGGTCAGGTAGGGAGGCGTAGGTACCGAGTAATTCCAGAGCATATCACTGGTCTTCCTTTTATAAAAATCGATCGAACCGGTGAACCGGCTTTTGAACATAGCGAAATCCAGGCCGATATTATACTCTCCCTTCGTCTCCCACTTCAGGTCCGGGTTGGGGTTACGGGCGGGAGAAAGGCCCTGGATCCAGGTGCCGTTATAAAGGAACCGGTTGCCATAGTTGAGGCTTATCAGGGAAGTGTAAGGTGCATCGGGAACCGTACCGGTGACGCCATATCCGGCCCTTAGTTTCAGGTCGTTGATAAAGGAGACGTCTTTCATGAATTCTTCCTTATTCACCCTCCAGCCGGCAGATACGGCCGGGAAAGTACCCCATTTATGATTGGCGCCGAACTTGGAGGAACCTTCCTGCCTTACGCTGGCCATGACCATGTATTTGTCGTCCCAGCTGTAGTTCAGGCGGCCAAAGAAGCCGATGAGCTTGTAGGAACTGGCGGAACTGTTCATGACCGCCTCACCCCGTCCAAGGGCATTGCCGCTCTGCATGCGGTTGTAAGAATATTGATCCGTGGGGAAATCCCAGTTCTGCATATAAAAATCTTCCGTCTTGTAATCCTGGTAGCTATATCCTCCCAGGGCTGTTATCTTATGACGTCCGAAGCTTTTTGTATAATCCGTAGTGAATTCCAGGAGGTTATCCGTGCTATTGCCTTCTCCCAACGAAGCATAACCGTTCCTGCCATTCTTTATGGTCGATACATGCTTCTTCGTTTCGGAATAACCTCTTTGCTGGTCGGTACGGACATTGGAGAGCAGCAATTTGATACGCAGGCCTTCGATAGGCGTTACGGTAACGCTTCCGTTCAGGCGCGTTTCCTTTTCCCTGTTCTGGCCGTTGGTCTCCATGATATAGGCTACAGGATTGTCATAGAAATAGACGTTCTGTTCCTTCCAGTTGCCGAGATAGTCTTTAATACTGTCGGTGGGATTGCGAATGACGGCTTGACGATATACATAACCATTGAAGCTGCCGCCATCGGCCCCGGTCCAATAGGTGCGTGTCCTGCTGATAGCTCCCAGGTTGAATTTCACTTTTCCGTCCAGCATGGAATGGTTTAGATCCACCCTTCCGGTGACCTGGCGCTGATCCGAGCGGAGGAATAACCCCTCCCAGTTGCGGTAGTTGACGGATGCCGTGTAATTCGTATTCCGGTTGCCACCCTGCAGGCTCAGGTTATGCGTCTGGCTCCAGGGCGTGCGGGAGATGGCTTTGAACCAGTCCGTGGATGTTCCGAAGTCCTGGAAAGCATAGCCCTCGGCTTTATACTTCCGGTAATCAGTGGCCGTCAGGAAATCAGGCCTTTTGGCAATGGTCTGTACGGTAGCGTAGCCATCGTATTGGACCGTAGCCTTGGATTCGCCATGTAATTTTTTGGTAGTGATCAGGATGACCCCGTTGGTACCCCTGGTGCCGTAGATGGCGGCCGCGCTGCCATCCTTCAATACGTCAATGGCCTCGATGTCTTCCGGGGCCACGGAGTTCAGGTTACCCGGGATCCCGTCGATCAGGACCAGCGGGGATGAATTCGAGTTGAGCGTCGTGATACCCCTCAACTGGATCTGGGTGCCGGCGGTAGGATCTCCACTGGAGGTGGAGACGCTTAACCCGGCGACCTTGCCCTGGATCAGCTGGGCTGCGTCCCGGACGCCTCCCTTTACGAAGTTCTCGGCTTTTACGCCGGCGATGGCGCTGGTGACATCCCCTTTACGTTGGGTGCCATAGCCCACGACCACGATCTCATCCATGGTGGCGACGGACTTGGCGAGCTCGATGTTCAGGCCGGAGGACAGATTCTGGATGCTTACCTCCTGGCTGGAATAGCCGGCGAAGGAAATAACGAGGGTAGTGCTTTTGTCGGGTACGGACAGACTGAATTTCCCATTGTTGTCGGTGGAAGTTCCGCGCCGGGTGCCCTTTACCTGCACGGTAGCGCCGGATAAAGGCTCCTTACTTTTCCCATCTGTGATGGTCCCGGTGATCGTTTTGTCGAAAACCGCCTTCGGCGGCGGCGCCTTGTGATCGGCGTACAGATGATTGACGCTCAGAATACAGGCGAGCAGGACAAGTGGTGTGATTCTTTTCATATGCAGGAGTTTTTGTTTGAAAAACCAAATAGAACAATCGTTTTCAATGGGAATACCTTGCAGGCTACACTTAGGTCAGCGAATAAATGTAGAAACTACATTTAAAATTACAACTACAGCAAAACCAATGTTTTGCGTATTTTAGCAAGTTCTACGAGGATTTTACCCAAAAAGACGAATGCTTTTATTTCGTGTCGGAATGACACATATCTCCGGGGGGCCGTGGGCAGGTGGGAGCGTTGGTGGACCGGGAATTTTATTTTGATCGGAGAGCTTGCTCGATCTCCTTATCGGACAAGCCCCTGCCCAATATTTTTCCATTCCTATCCAGCAGGATACTGGCGGGAATGGCGTCAATGGCATAGAAATCGGATAGTTGCCGTGCTTTTTCGGCGGGTTCGATCACCTGGGGCCAGGACAGCCCGTCTTTAACGATCGCCTGCCTCCATTTAACTTTATCTTTGTCCTGGGAGATGCCCAGTATCTCAAAGTCCTTCCCTTTATGCTGTTCGTAAAATGCCTTCAGCGCAGGATTCTCCGCTCTGCAGGGCGCGCACCAGGAAGCCCAGAAATGGACCAGGAGGAATTTTCCCCTGAACTGCCGGGTGTCGGTCATTTTTCCCGAAAGGTTCATCAGGGCCATATCGTGAAAGGCGGCCCCGGCGCCGCTGCGACTTTCTTTATACAACGCGTTGACAAGTTTGGCGACGCTCTTCGATTCATAAGTGCTGTCCGTGGAGGGATCAAGAAGGCCGGCCAGTTCCTTAACCCGCGAATAACCCAGGTAGAAGGTCTTGCTGACCAGGTAAGCGCTGACAAGGCTTTTCGGATTGTCCTTCACTAATTCCCGTAACCTGGTAAAATGAGCTTCAGCTATCTCTTCCTCCGGTTTGCCGGACGCCTCCAGGTCGGTCAGCCATTTTTCAAACCCCCTTTTCAGAGGTTCCATGGAAGCGCCGCCGATCCCGGTGATGAACAGCTTGTTCAGGGTATCCGGAGGCGCCGGGTCCCTCTTCATTAACCCGATGCTATTGGAACAGGTCAGAGAGACATTCCCTCGGTCAAGGTAGAAGTCGCCGATCAGGGACTCCTGGCCCAGGTGAAGCCTGGCAAGGATAGGCATCCGCACCTGGCCTCTAAAGGAGAATCGGCCGTCCCTTATTTCCGCGCTGATACTATCCCGTTGCCGGAATTGGTCTTCAAAGAACAGATAGATCTTTCCCGCATAGTTGCCGCTGATAGTGCCGGATATTTCATAAGGAACAGCCTGTCCCCTGACGGCTATTTGTAGGAGCAGCAGGCAGAATACCTGTACGGGTTTTGCGATAAGGCGCATGGCTAAAGCGGGCAAGGCGATCATTAATTGTTAAATTGACATTTTACGGAATGAAAATAGTAGATTTATGGGTCACTTTTTATAGTCGGTATGAATTTACGATAAGCTTGTTAAAAAATGATAAATGCCAGTTAATAAACGCCTACCACGCGCTTTGAAAATGGTCTAACTTTCCCGGTTCAAATCAACATAAACGAATTTATGTTCAATCTTCCCAGAATCAGCCTGCCATTACTTTTTATTTTTAGCGGTATCCTCCAAAATACATATAGCCAGAATAAAGGAGCCATTCCTTTGTCCACCGGTAAGTTCATTACCGGTGACGATGCCGCATGGAGTAGCCCCGGATTCCAGGACGCCGAATGGAAGGATCAGCGGCTGGGAGAGGTATGGCAACGGCAGGGGTTTCCCAGTTATCATGGATATGCCTGGTACCGGATCCATATAACGATCCCCGCATCCCTGAAGAACAATGCAGGATGGAAAGACAGCCTGCGCATTTTCCTCGCGCACGTGAACGATGTCGACGAGACCTTCCTCAACGGCGTGAAGATCGGCAAGACCGGTACTTTCCCGAATGACCCCGGGGGTTATATAAGCATGTGGCCGATGGCAAGGGAATATCGCATAGCCGCGAACAACCCTGCGATCAAATGGGATGGGGAGAACGTGATCGCCGTACGGGTCTATGACGGCGGAGGCTCCGGCGGGATCTTCATGGGCAAACCCTATGTCGATATGCTGGAGAAGATCGACGGCGTCTCTTTCGATGAACCTGTAGAAAGCCTTCACTACCTGGCCGGCGGAAAAGCTGTCAAGTCATTGCGTATCCATAACCAGAATCATACGCCCGTGGATGGCACCTTGTCTTATACGATCTATGATGCGCAGACGGGAAGATCCCTCCGCAGCAGCAGCGCAGCCATGCAGCTTCCCGCATCGGGATATAAGGACCTCACGCTGGAAATGCCTCATAAAATGGGCATCGAGGTATCCGCCGTCTTCCTGGAAAAGCGGTCGGGTGAAAAGAAATCGTACAAACAGGTATTGCCTTACCTGCTGACGCCGGCCGCCGGCGACAAGCCGCAGATCAACGGCGCCAAAGTATTCGGCGTGCGACCCGGCTCTCCTTTCTTCTTTAAGATCCCCGCCACCGGCAGGAAACCATTGGCCTATTCGGTAAAGGACCTGCCTTCGGGACTGTCCCTGGATGCCGCCAAAGGTGTCATCAGCGGCGTGCTGCCACAGGCAGGGATCTATCATATGGTGTTCGCGGTGAAGAATGCTGCCGGCAGCGCCGAAAGACCTTTTACCATTAAGGCCGGCGACCTGCTGGCGCTTACTCCTCCCATGGGCTGGAACAGCTGGAACTGCTGGGGCCTGAGCGTGAGCGACGAGAAAGTGAAAAGCTCGGCCCGCGCCCTCATCGACAAGGGACTGATCGATCATGGCTGGATGTATATGAATATCGATGACGGGTGGGAATCGCCCGAGCGCGCCGCCGATGGCAAGGTCGTTCCGAATGAAAAATTCCCTGATATGAAAGGATTGGGCGATTACCTTCATGGCAACGGGCTGCGATTCGGTATTTATTCATCGCCTGGCCCGAAGACCTGCGGAGGTTTCCTCGGCTCCTACCAGCATGAGGGACAGGATGCGGACAGCTATGCCAGTTGGGGCATCGACTATCTGAAATATGATCTTTGCAGCTATACGGAATTCCTGTCCAAGGCCAATACGACGGAAGAAAATCAAAAGCCCTATATCCTCATGCGCGACCTGCTGAAGCGGCAGCCCCGGGATATTGTATACAGCCTCTGCCAGTATGGATGGAGGGATGTATGGAAATGGGGCCCCGAAATGAATGGCAATCTCTGGCGCACGACCGGGGATATCGAAGATACCTGGACCAGCCTTTACCGCATCGGGTTCAGCCAGGCGAAATTGTCGGATTTTGCGCAGCCGGGCCATTGGAATGACCCGGATATGCTCATCGTCGGAAAAGTAGGCTGGGGCGAGAACCTCCATCCCACACGCCTCACGCCTTATGAGCAGTATACGCATATGAGCTTGTGGAGCATGCTGTCGGCGCCTTTATTACTGGGCTGCGATCTTAGCAAACTCGATCCTTTCACGCTCAACCTGCTGACCAACGACGAAGTGATCGCCATCGACCAGGACCCCCTGGGCAAGCAGGCGCACCAGGTGATCAATAAGGATTCCATGCAGGTGTGGGTGAAAGACCTGGAAGACGGCGGCAAGGCCGTAGGCGTTTTCAATCTGAAAAATGAATTCCAGACCCTGAGCGTGAAATGGGAAGACATCGGGTTGAAGGGCAATATATCCGTCCGGGATGTCTGGAAGCAGAAAGGACTGGGCGTAATAACAGATACCTATACCGTGGTCGTTCCGCCGCATGGCGTGCAGCTGGTAAAGGTGCAGGGGTTCAAAGAGACGGTCATCAGCGAGCCGCCTGCGACGCTGGGCCTGGATACTTTTTATAAGAAATATATCAATGCGGGCGGTATCCCCATCGTATCCTCCGCCAAAGTGCCGGATTCCGCTATGTTCACAGCCCGCGACATCGTTAATTATATGCTGCTGATCCGCCCGGACGTCCGCGAGGCGATGATCAATCGCAAGGCCCGGCTGCTGGTGATGGCGCAGTCGGAGATGGAGACGGATCTGCCCGAGCGGCATGACTGGAAGAAACCCGCGAAGGACGACCGCCGGCTGACGCCGGGCGAACGGGAGAACTACGATAAGCCGGGAGGGATCGCCAGCATGTCGGACAGGGAGTACTGGAATAAGCGCGCCCGTGGCATGGGCGGCAATATCACTTCCTGCGCGGAAGAAAACCTGCTGGGGTACCCCGGGACCCGTTATTACGGGGAAAATATCCTCGTTCACGAGTTTAGTCATAATATTATGGGAGCGTTGCGGACCTCGGACACCGCCCTCTACCGGGAGATCGGTATCGCCTATGATTCCGCGAAGGCCAGGGGGATGTATAAAGGCCAGTATGCCATCAATACCGTTGCGGAATACTGGGCGGAAGGGACGCAGTGGTGGTTCTGGTCGAACATCGAATACTATGACGGCGACAGGCGTGTGCAGTCGCCGGATGATCTGAAGGCCTATGATCCGGCGCTCTATCACATCCTGGAAAGGGTCTATGCCAGCCATCATGTTCCGGCGGACGTATATTATGGCCGGAACCTGCGGCCGATGCGGAAAAGAAGTTGAAAAGTTTATCAGCAAAAAATATACACGATGAAGATCTTATCGGTAAGAACGAAATTATACCAGTGGCAGGGACCTGTAAAGACCGGCGATACCGTCTTTGCCACCCCTGTCAGCCTGCTGCCCTTCCAGCAGGATGCGCAGGCCTCCTATCGCTTCTTCAGCTGGCTGGTCGTAGAGATCGAGACGGATGAAGGACATAAGGGGATCGGTAATGCCGGCCTGTGCCCGGATCTATGCAAGCAGATCATCGATAGCAAACTCAGATCCCTGCTCATCGGCGAGAATCCGTTGAATACCGAATACCTCTTCGAAAAAATGTACCGCTCGTCCGTGGCTTTTGGAAGGAAGGGTGCGGTGCTGGCAGCCATCAGCGCGCTGGATATCGCCTTATGGGATATCAAGGGTCATGCGCTCCAACAGCCCGTCTTCATGCTGATGGGAGGAAGGACCAAGGCTGATATACCGACTTATTACAGCCGCCTGTACACAAGGGACCTGGACAGCCTGCAGGCGGAAGCCGCATATTATAAGAAGGAAGGGTTCACGGGCATGAAGCTGCGCTGCGGTTATCCTTTGACGGAAGGATCGGCAGGGATGAAGAAGAATGTCGAGATGGTCCGGGTAGTGCGGGAGACGGTGGGAGAGGACGTGGACATTATGCTGGAAGCCTATATGGGTTTCGACTTCCCTTATGCCAGGCGATTGCTCAGGGCCCTGGAGCCGTATAACCTTCGCTGGGCCGAAGAGCTGCTGCTGCCGGATGAGATCCACAATTTCGCCAAACTGAAACAACATACGGAAATACCGCTTTCGGGCGGGGAACATGAATATACCCGCTATGGATTCTTCGACCTGATAAAAGCGGACGCTCTGGATATCTTCCAGTTCGATACGAACAGGGTCGGAGGCTTCACGGAGGCGCAAAAGATCTGCACGCTGGCGCACCTGCATGGGGTCGAAGTGATACCGCATGGCGGCCAGATGCATAACCTCCATGTGGTGATGAGCTCTTTCGCCTCGCCAATGGCCGAGTATTTCCCCAGGACGGAGATCGAAGTAGGCAATGAGATGTTCTGGTATATCTTCGACGGCGAGGCCGTGGCGGAGAAGGGACGGCTGCAGCTGGACGATAAGAAGCCGGGAGTGGGCCTTACCCTGAAGACCAGCGGCCTGGAGCATTTTAACATCATCGAGTCAAAGTAATAGTATGGAACAAAGTATCCTGGAGCTATTCAGATTAAATGGAAAGACGGCCCTGATAACGGGCGGCAGCAAGGGGCTGGGGCTGGCCATGGCGAAGGCGCTGGCCGAAGCGGGCGCGAATATCTCCATCGCGGCAAGGGATGAGGCGACCAATCGCGCCTCGGAAGACCTGATCAAAAATTCCTACGGGGTCGGCTGCATCAGCATATCCTGCGATGTCGCCTCGGAGACGGACGTGAAAAAAGCCGTCGCCGTTACGGCGGATCATTTCGGCCGGATCGACGTGCTGATCAATTCCGCGGGCATCAATATACGCGGGGCGATAGAGACCCTGTCCCTGGAAGATTTCAATAAAGTGCAGCAGGTGAATGTGACGGGCTCCTGGCTGGCTGCGCGGGAAGTGACGCCCCACATGAAAAAGAACGGGTATGGCAGGATCATCAATATGGGCTCCATGCTGTCCGTCGTCGCGATACCCGAAAGAACGCCTTATGCTACCAGCAAGGGCGCCATTCTGCAACTGACGAGATCACTGGCTATGGAGCTGGCGAAAGACGGGATCAATGTGAACGCCATTTTGCCGGGGCCCTTTGCCACGGACCTGAACCTGCCGCTGCTGAACGATCCGGAGAAGTATCGCGCCTTTATATCGAAAGTGCCGCTGGGACGTTGGGGGGAATTGCATGAGATCGGTGGGATGGCCCTTTATCTTTCCAGCCCTGCATCGGCCTATACCACGGGAGGCTGTTTCTCCGTGGACGGGGGCTGGGTGGCGCAATAACAATACAATAAAGCTAATTGCATATGGATTCTACGAGATTGGTGCAGCTTATTAATCCCCGCGGGCACCGTTGCGTCGCCGTCGTGCGCGAACCCTCCCTGCATATCCTGCGGGATGTGCAGTCGGTCTACCAGCTGGCGCTGGAGGCCATCGACACAAAAAAGAAAATAAAGGACCTGGCCTATGCGCGCCTTTCGGGAGAAACCCTGGAATATACGTCCATCTACGAGGGCGCCAGTTCCTGGCGTTTGCTGCCTTCTTTCGACCATCCCGAAGGACCCTTCGGCTGCGTTGTCAGCGGCACCGGCCTCACCCATAAGAACAGCGCGTTGAATCGGCAGATGATGCACCGCAACGCCGACGATAAGCCTACCGACAGCATGCTGATCTATCAATGGGGCGTGGAAGGAGGCTTCCCGGCCAAAGGCCGGATCGGGGTGCAGCCGGAATGGTTCCACAAAGGCAATGGCTCTTTGCTGCGGGCCCATGGGCAGCCGCTCGAAGTGCCCGCATTCGGGAATGACGGGGGAGAAGAGCCGGAAGTGGCGGGCGTTTACGTGGTCGACGGGCAGGGCCAGCCCTGGCGGATAGGATTTACGACCGCTAATGAATTTTCGGACCATGTGATGGAAAAAAAGAATTACCTGTACCTGGCCCCTTCCAAGCTGCGGAATTGTTCCATCGGACCGGAATTGGTCATAGAAGAAGATTTTCTCGATCTGAAAGGCGTCGTCAAGATCCTGCGGAATTCGGGCATGGTATGGTTCGCCTCCATCCAGACGGGCCAGGAGCATATGTCGCATAGTTTGGACAACCTGGAATATCATCATTTTAAATATCCCTGCCACCGCATCCCCTTCCAGGGGCATGTACATTTCTTCGGGGCCGACGCCTTCAGCTTCGGCAACCAGATAGCTTTGCAGGACGGCGATGTAATGGAGATCAGCTGGGAGGGAATGGGCCGGGCCCTGCGGAACCCTTTGGCGGTCTCTTCCAGGAAAGAAACACCGATCGAAATAAGGTCATTGGGTTAATTATGATGCTACCAACACCGGAGATATTGGGACTGAATAAGCCGTCGAGGATTCGCTGGATAATGGTAGGCATGGCTTTCCTGGCCACCGTACTGAATTATGTACACCGGCTGTCCTTCAACTACCTC
>Ga0307517_10005109_pt1 | contig 19942 bp, 9 predicted proteins | sample 23_EM_MG_FD_194515 | JGI IMG/M metagenome (GOLD analysis project Ga0307517, IMG submission 194515) | Populus trichocarpa ectomycorrhiza microbial communities from riparian zone in the Pacific Northwest, United States - 23_EM | ecosystem: Host-associated > Plants > Roots > Unclassified | place... | reverse complement strand
ATGCAATGAAATACTGTATCAATCAGTTTTTCAACGAAATATTTGTAGTCTGAGATGGGATTAATTTTTTTTCCTGTCTCAGGCCTCTTTTAAGCCACAACAAAGCCCATAAACAACTGAAGTCTGTTACCTTCTCGTTTCGAATAAACTAGTTTAGTTGCTCTGACTTTGGTAGTAAAAATATACCTTTCTAATATAAACTTCATTAACTTATTAATACATCTTTTTATTTTATTTTATTTTTGATGAAGTCATGTTGTTTTATTAAAAATTTTATTCATCTCAAATAAGGAGCGAAAAGGGAAAAATTAAAACTTTAGGGTTCAACTATAATTTTCCACACCAAAGTCAAAAGAGGGCTACATTTATTTGGCTGGGTTAATGTTAGTTCTTGTTGTTTTAATTTTCTAAAATTGATAAAATCAAATCCTATTTTGTAGTCTAATGTTGTTGCATTTTAGGGACCAAAACAAACATAACGTGAATACAATGTTGAATGTGAATTGAAAGAAATTAATTGTGTTATAATCCCATAAATATAATAATGTGAGAGGATGAAACCGAAACAAAATTTAGAAACCGAAATTAATAAATTTGACATGTAAAAAAGAGAAAAGGCCTGTGTCTACTGTCTACCACCACATCATAATGAACACGAAAAAAGGCCTAATCTAATTGCTTTTCTGAATAAAATAATGTACAAATGTATAATGAATAATGTGTAATGAAGTTCACTACTTCTACTTTCTTCACACCTCTCCTCCCTACGCTTCTAAATCTTTCCCGCTCAGTAAAGTGACCATCTTTTAGCAAAGAAAACACAGAGAAAAGAGAATGAACAGTACATCACCAACAAATTCATCAGTATCAACAACAGCAATTATTGGGGGTGGAGGAGGAAGTGTTAGCAATGCTGCTTTGGATGATTTTCATTTCCCTTCTGATTTAATTTCCATCCAAGACCGCAAAGATGAGGCGATGCTTGGTTTGTTTTGTTCTCCCTCTTCAATTTCAATCTTGAAATATGAAATTTGTCCATCTGGGGTGTTATAATATTGCATGATCCACGCGAATTTCGAATTTTTTGGTCGTGGGCTTAGGCATTTTTGCAGGGAAGAATTTTTTTTTTTTGTCCATCTGGGCTATTTAAAAGCTGAATAATTTGTGTGGGTTCTGGGTTATTCTTATGGAAATTCATTGCTTTGTTATCGCGGCATTAATTTTTCTGCATTCCCTGTGTTGGGTTATGGACATGTAGCTATTTTTGTGATTATTTGATTCTAGCAATCAGAATCAGTCTTATATGGGTCCTCATCTGCATAATTCATGGATTTTCTATTTCTTTTCTCTAGGGTTTAATATACATGGTACCGAGATTTTGGGCTTATTCATGAACTCGTTGTCGTGTTACTAAGAAAATAAGGGGAATGAAATCTATGCGGGGCAAAGAATTCTTAAGTTTATGCTGCTCATCATGAAATGTTGGCTCTTATATATGTATTTACTTTTTAAGGAACAAATCGAACTCATTGACAGAATAAGTTTACGCTCGCATCTTGATTTTTGATCTTTAAAAAATAGGACTAAGCCAAGCGATTCCATTAGTATTGGTCTAGTGGAGGATATCATTTATTTACCGTCAAAAGACAAAGTTTGTATCTTTAATTTGAGTTCTTTCATCCAGCTGAATCGATCCATTTTAATTAGCCTGTCCGTTAATTTTCCTAGTTTCTAGAGATACTTTAGTTGTTAGTCGCCCTCTCATGTTTTATCTTACTTGGATATATGAAATTCAAGGGCTTACCTTTTCTCCTTTGTTCTTACTTCACCCATTTTGGTTATAAAACAAGACAAGAAAGAAATATATTTCGGAACTTTAATGTTTTCCTCTGTTCTGTCTCTAAAAGTGACCTTTGAAAGAAAACAGGAAGGCTCTGTTGTGTCTCTAGAAGTGACCTCTGAAAGAAAGCCGGAAGGCCCCAAATCCAATTAGTGAAACACCAACAATTTTAATCACTATAAGTATCATCTCAGCTGATAGCAACTGAGTGGAGTTTTTATTGTTCATAGAAGTCTTGTTCTTCTGTTGCAGCACTAAAAACTGATCTGATGGCTGCACTTAACAAGGAGGTTAAATCCTTGGATGAAGATAACTGGAAGTTTGAAGGGCCTCGTTCTCGTATTAACCTTATATCAAGACCAGGTTAGTCTTTCAACCCACCAGTTACCTTTACTTTCATACTCTTTCTCCAACCTGTGCTGGGTAAATTTGAGCCATAGATAACACTGGCCTTTAGTGATTTATTTGCCAGCTGTGTCTTTATTTTAGAACAGCATCACTTCAGTGGAATTTTGCAAGTGCCAGTGATACCAGCTGCTTCATTGTGGTGGATCTATGGTCACATGCCACTGCCATCTTTCTAGGGTTCATCTAAAACATGCTTGAAAGATTGGCAGATAACTTTAATAGGTGGGATAATGGTAGCAATGGGTTATGTGTTGGATTTTCACATCCCATTATCAGAAAAACTCATGATGCGTAAAATGGATTTTAATGCCTTTATCTCCCAATTAAACTTTAGATAGAAAAGGAAAATAATGGTCATGAGGGAGAAAGAGTTTGTCAAAAAGCACCAAATGTAGCTCCTATGATTTGTAGACAAACGCAAATATCATACTTTGTCTTTGTGGCTGGTTGGCCAACAGGGCATCTTCTTGCTTCTGGACAACAATACATGGATAAATTGTTTGTGGGTGTGTCTGTAAACTTTTTGTAAGATTAAATTATTAAATCACACTAGCCGATTCCCCAATTTTTTTATCAAAACATTATTGCCACTTGTATTCTCCTGGCTATCCCTTATATCGTTGCCAGCCAAGTGCTTTGACATTTATCCAGGAGCATAAAAGAAATATTGAACCTACTTCTGGAGCTGTAATTCATTTCTTAAACATGTTAGAAAATTATGGAACAGATATTGAGGAGTATCTGATCTGCATCAGTATCTCTCCATATAACTATCCTTGTTACCTTTTGTTTTGTTTTCTTATTATTTTCCGTGGGATCCTATTGAATCATGTACATGAAAGTAAACCATGAGTCTTAGGCCTGGTACAGGCCTTTGAATCCCGCTTTGTTTGTGAACAGCAGGTTGAACTCCCTGTGATTTCTACATTGAAACCTTCTTAATTTTAGTCTTTGTTCATTGTTATTTAAGGATTCGCTATTTGTCTTTTTTATGGATCCTAATGCAGGTGGATTTCTAAGCAAGAAGTTGGAAATAACAAAGAAAAAGAACTTGGCCTTGCCGAAATGATTTGTAATTCTTCAGACAGCCTGCATCTTTTGCATCAATTGACTGTTGGTATATTTCTATTAATTTGATGGCAAATACCTGTTATTTTATTCTAGACTTGGCGATTCATGTGTTGTTGGTCTGTGTTCTGAAATGCTTCCAAATAAATCTGTTGCCCACACTACAAATAAGTTCATCACTAACAAACCAATGCACTAAATTGCAACAGGATTTGAGAAGAGAGAAACAATTATAAGTTGATCAATTCCAAGACGAAAAGAACCAATGCCATGACAGTCCTGTTGGCCTGCTAGGGATTTCTTTGCTTTGTCCGCAGTGACGGGGCCATACATCTGATTTAGCTTAGAGCACATCAACAGTTTTGTTCCCTTTGACTGTAAATTTTAGGCCTTTCGCTCTGAAGTTGTTTTTCTTGGTTGAACCAATCTTGCAACCAACTCTATGATGCTTCTAAAACATAAACCTTGGAGTTGAGGTGGAAAAGGGTTTTCAGAAGACGAATATGTACCATAACATGGTCCAAATAAACAATTCAAGAAACATAATCTAACAAACTCGAAGGCAATAACACAAATTTCCACCGCCTCAGCCGTCGGGAGAAAAAAGAGTTGAACAAACAGATTTTGTCACGTGAAGTTTCAAATCTTGCAGCTCGTGATTTTGAACAGGGATTGAAATTGAGTCAGCATATACTTAAAAATCAAAGATAAAGAAATAATTTTTTGGAAGTAGTAGTGTGTGGGGTCTTGATGTTAGAATAATACAGTGATCTTGATGTTAGGAATTATGTGAGTGGAAGTGATCAAATGATCACTAGTCATTGTAAACCTTTTATGCTTTATATCATTAAAAAAAAATTCCAAGGATTCTGGACCGTCTCCATTAACAGTTGGGTTGATGCAGCCAATCTCTATTTTTTCATTAACACAAATAAATGCCTTCTCTTATAGAAGAAAACAAACGGATTAATCTTCTCCGTAAGTAGCAGTGGGCTCGCTTTTAATCATGTTTCTTGTTTTTATATACGTTACGATATATGCATAGGTAGCAATTTGGTATCTATTTCCACGTTAATCACTATTATTATTATTATTTTTAATTATAAATATTTAGACTAGTTTATACACACGACTAATCCTTCGAAATCCTAAAATTAATGATCATAGAAGTCTCTAGTAACTCAAAAATTTATAAGACTCGAACTGATAATTTTAAAAAATAAATTCAAAATCTGATAAGTTGAGTTACATTCTTCATTCAAAGTTAATTATTACTATTATTTTGATAACATGTTGGTGGTGTATGAAAATGTCCCTTTGAAAATGTAGAAGAGGTTTCGAGTTTTTATTTTGAAATATATTAATATATTAAAACAATTTAAAAATATATAAATAAATAAAATAAAATAAAATAAAAATTTAAAAATATAATTGGATGACAACCAAGATCAAAATCTTCTAAAAATAACTCAAATATACCTTTCCTACGGTGCAAGCAGAGAGCTAGTTGGTCAAAACAAAGCAAGATCCCCTCACCAAGCCGAGACCCAAGTTGGTGGTCTCATCTCATGAATTGAAATTACTGATGGAGCTCTTCAAGAATCATTAGGAGTCATTTAGACTCTCTCAAACACTTCCAATTCCAAATGATAACTCTTAATTAGTATCGCAGATAAATTATGTAATCACTCGTGTGATTAAATTTGGTGGGCATTTTAGACACAAGCATTACTCCTATCTACTTTTTCTCAGACACACAGATTACTACTAGCCTGTAAAATTTTTTATTTTAAGGAATTAATTACTCTATTCATTATAACAGTATTGGACCCTAATCTAAATAATTACGTGGATATTTTGGACATTTAACTTAATTAATCCCTGAAAAAAGAATCACTGGGGAGCATGGGATGACCCGAGAATTTTCTTACTCTTGCAAAAAGAGCAGAGAAAATCCAAACAGATAAACTAGTAGAATCCGAGAGATACCGCTTGACAGAAGATAGCTAGTCTGTTACTAGTCTCAGCTTTATTATTAATTTTGTGAAAGAAAAATCCTTCGGAAAACCCTTTATCGTTTATATATCTATCAATGTCAAATAAATCTGAAACTCCATATTTAGAACACAGCTCCTGTGCAAAACCAGCATCATCTTCATGGCACGCACGCATTTCCTCCTGGTTCACATCATCACTGCCATTGGCTCGAAGGTTTTCCATTTTGTTATCAAAACGAAATTCTTTCACAGCTTATATCCAGACCAAAAGGTACTGAAATAACATAAGATATGGAGAGAACAGAAAAGGAAAAATGAATCTCAATCACGCAAAACAAAATCAGCTACCCCATGTCTAGATTCAAAACTGATCTGGGTCACAAAAGGATGATCAAGAAGCTCACCCACAGTCCCTCTCTTCTTCCAGTCCTTCTCTAGACACCCCCTAACAAAGCTTTGAATCCTGCTGGATGCACTCTTCGGCATTTGCAATCTCTCCCCAAAGCATATAGCACACACCAATGCTGCCCAGTCTGGTTTCTCTCCACAACCAATCAATGGATAATGACCCACCAGGCACTCCAAAACTACCACCCCAAGTGACCAAACATCTCCTGCGAATCCGTGATCTCCATTTCCATCCCATCTCTCAGGATCAATTCTCTCAGGACTCATGTAAGCACATGTTCCCATATAAGTCTCATATGAATCATGTTTTCCCACCACTACCCTACTCACTCCAAAATCTGCAATCTTAACCACTCCTTCAGCATTTATCAGTAGATTTGAGGGTTTTATGTCCCCATGTACTATCTGCTTCTCATGGAGATACTGTAACCCATTCAGAATGCACCGTGCCACACCAGATATGACATCCTCAGGCAATATTCTGTGTACAAGCAGAACATCATGCAGTGATCCTCTTTCCATGTGCTCCATTGCAAAGTACAAGTCATCCTCACTATCAAAAACCGCATGGCACTGGACAACGTAAGGTGAATCCACGCGTCTAAGGATCTCTGCCTCCCTTCCTGCTTGTTGGCGAATTATGGTGGAGTTTCGGTCGAAACGGAGGGTTTTCAATGCAAATATGGAGGAGCTGCGTTTGTGCCGTACTTTATAGACCGTGCCACTATTGCCATGGCCAAGAACCGCCAGTTTTTCTAGGTCTGAGAGCTTCTCTATGCTTGGAGAATCTGGACTAATGGTCAATGATAATGATGGCGAATGGATCTGATGCCGGAAGTCAGCTGCAGGTATGGGTGGTGGTAGGGATAGCCTTAGTGGTTGTTGGTGCCTTCTCTCTCTCACCAAAGTCATTTTCACACCTCTTGCTTCTTCTCTCTTCTCTATGCTCAGATACTAAGCAACATTGTGGATAGGTACGGCAAAACCTTAGCCTAGCCGTTATATACACATGCGACTGGAGAGCTTTTGGGGGCACACACGTGCATGCTTGGCTTCAGGGGGATAACAAGTGGCTGTAGCAATCCCAACATTCACGGACAGGTGAGGTTTTTTCTGTGACGTCACCGCTAATCTCTGGCGAGGTACTTGCGTCGAGTTTCTTCCTTACACTGCCATCTGTTCTTTCTTTAACTGTCAATTTTTACACTGAAGCAACTAATCACCCATTTTCGTAGTTATCGTGAAACATGTGACTATAAATTATTTATATATATATATAAACACACTCACATCCATGGTTTACGTACGTACGGGGTTGCAATTACTTCCAAAGATTTAGAAAGAAAGCAAGCAAGGAAGGCAAGGTGCAGCCCAAGTGTCATGGAAATGTATAAATTTTCTAACATAAAAATAAATATATATAAAAAGAACAGATTTTATTCCATTGATCAATATTAAATAAATGCTGTTCTGATTTAAAACGCGATCAACAACTCCTAAAATAAGGGATTGTGCCGGCACGGCAGGATGCCACATGATCAGCCATGGGGATCCTCGGAGTTCGAAGTAAAGGTAAGGCCATGCAGCGTCCGATTATCCTCAAATACAGTAGAAGAAACACGTGTTCTGGTTGGGTTCGTTGTGCCTATGCTACGTTAAGCTCTATATATTTTCGCCACGGGCATCTTTATTCCTGGCCATGATACTTACAAGCAGAGTACACTTTAGGTCCAAGATTAGACCAATGTCAGTGATGCAACCCCATGCACTATAGATCAACAAATGTCAGTGATGATTTTAGTTCTTGATAATTAAGTATAAACTCGAACAGGAATAGGATACCGAGGACTCTTCATCAAATTAGACCTACCAAAACCGCAAACAATTTACTTTATCATGCAACGTACCAAACCAAAGACCAGATCCCACTTTTACCAGGCAATGGGAAAAGAGCAGCGCTACTGAGTAATAATATCACCACATGAAGAGAAGGTGACCCATTACGTTTTCCAAGGCAATCCAAACCTCCAGTACATGAAAATTATCCAGATTGGCTTCGAGTTGGTTTATATATATATCCTCACCTTGCCTTCCTCCTCCATAAATAGGCCACAAAATCACCGGAACCAAATTACGAGCATTCAGTTCATTAATACAAGAACAATTAACTTGGTATTCTGCTCAACAATTAACCTTTCATCCTAAACCAAAAGCAGCCTGTGCAAATGTATACTTGGATCATGTTACAGAAGACAATTATCTCATCTTCCCCGTTGCTATACAAAAATAACTTCAGTTCCAAACAAGTGAGGCCTGGTCACCCTTCTCGATTGCGCGGATTTACCAAACTCTCACCAATAATCAGCCTACTGCCTTTCAGAGAGTCGAAACACCCCACAATCTGTTTTTAACAATCAGCGCCCTATTCCAGGAGTTGCACTAAAATCCCATCTAAGAGTGTACCGAATTGAATTATTGCTTGGATCCGAGTTCTGACACCGGTCATGCCATCCCTCCTACTTTTAGATGTTGCCGAAGATAAAGCAAAACAATTCCGACCAGTACACCCTCATCAAGATTTCTCTAAAATGCCCCAGACCAACACCTCTAAGTAACCTTAAGGTTGCACTGATTAATGTGTGCATTTTTCCATTAAGGTAAAGTAGCAAGTGGTCCACAAGAACGAAAGGTAGAAAAAGAAAAAACCACGGAAGTGAATTGCTTTGAAACAAAGGCTACATTCACGAATAGGATTTGACAGGTACAAAAGATGGAAAACCAAAACTACGGACTCAAGGATAGCATAATGTTTCTTGAGGTCTAGAACCTCTCACAAGATGTAGAGGGGAAACGTTCAAATTAAAAAAAAAATGAAAAAAATAAAGAAAAAAGAAAAGAAGAGAACTTTAGGTCTCCACATGTGCAAAAATAAAAACTATTGCTGGAACAGGAACCAAAAGCATCGATTTGTTGTTCCAATGGCCAAAGGAGTAGGACCATCTGATTATCAAGGTTAAAAGTTTATCTAGGTGTTTAACTATTACGGTTTGAAAGAAAGGTACATTTGGTGTGCGAGGTTAAAGCTGCTTGCGATCTGATGAGAGAAGTCCCATTTGTTCTGTCAGCTGATCCATATGCTGAGCTTTGTCCCACCCGTTTATAATTTGATGTACATCATTTCCATTGGCTTTACCCTCCACAGAACTTGATTCAATATCCTCAGGCACTGGACTCTGCGCAAGAAGGTCATCCCAGAAGCTAGAATTATCAAGCAAAGCATCGATATCAGGATCAGGGGAGATGTTGTCAATATCTATGGGTATTGTATCATTAATTCCAAGTGAAGCTGGATCTAGGAACACATCACTGCTTGTCTCTGGTTCCATGTAATCTTCACCAGGAATATCAGCAATAATTTCTGGCACCATTTCTGGCTTTTGAGAAACCTGGGGCATGATTATATCTGCCTGTGGAATAGGTATGGAGGGTGCTCCTTGTCCTCCAACCAGTATACTTTCCGGAAACTGAGAAGCTGTAGCCTTTTCTGAGCTAGCAATGTGTGGGGAAGATTGTATTTCAGATATGGCAGCCATGGGGCCATGTCCGGAAATCCCTGAAGCTGCTGGGACCTCTTGAAGAGTCACTCCTGACATGCGGCTTGAAGAGCTTCCGCTGTCTTTTGCACTAGATGATGGTGAACCATTACCAATCAGGAAGCCATCAAGATTGGTGTCATAAGATTCCAACCTAGAAGGAGCATCCATTTTCATGACCTGCCTGAGCATTGCTTTGGCTGCCTCGTTCATCTGAGGCTGATACTTCACAATCTGTCCATCAGGAGCACTAGAACCCTCATTCTCAGAAACATCCTCAGGCTTGAGCCTTCGTTTTTTGTTGGCTTCTGTTATGCGCCTGCTGCTTTCATTTTGCTGCTGTACAAACTGAGCCAGGAAGCCCGGGCTCTGCATAGCCTTTGCCAGGAATGACATCATCTGTTGCTGACGCTGCTCCATCCCTTGAAGTCGCTGCACCATGGTTTGCAACTGGCTATCCGTGGACTGTTGCTGCTGCCTCAACCTAACAAGTTCTTGCATAAGAACATTCTTGTCCCTCTTAAGCCTCTCTACCTCTTCCTCAAGCCCAAATTTTCCAACCTCAACACAAGCGCCAACAGTTGAGTTCTGTCCACGAGCTTGTTGCGGCTGTTGATTAGTATGTCCATGGGCAGGTTTTCGCCGACTGATAGTCCTAAGCAGGTGCTTCTGACCCCTCAAAAATCCTTCATTGGCGAATTCCCAACGGTCTGGATCCACCTTTCGAAAACCCTGTTTGAAAATAGAGACAACAGTGTACAGAAAGATTAAGTCCAAAACAAGCAAAACAAAAACATTCAAATCACATCAGCACTGCCCTGTCTGGTAATATCTGGTGGGGAACAAAAATAGCTTAGGCTTGGTGTTACAAACAGTAAACATTACTAGAGGATAACAAGCAAGGATTAGTTCTCCTTTAGCTAAAATCAATAGGTAGTTTTGGAACCTTTGTTGTAGCATAAGAGGAGCACTCCTATTAACTTTTTGTACATAATGCAAGGAATCTAACTTCAAGGAAAGCAGTTTCACATTAGATTTGGCTGCTTACTATAGGTAAATGAGCATAGAAGTTTTCCTTGACTTCCAGTACTGTTGATCACTTCTTGGCTTGCCAAGGGTAGAAAAGCAAAAAATTGCTAGTGCCAGAGGTTTGAGAGAGATGAAGTGGCAACAAGAGGTGGGATAAAAATATTTCAAAAAGAAGGTTGCTTCCAATAGATCATGTGCAAAATCTCTTTGCAATGTTTCCTGGAGTTCAACAAGGAAATCAAAGTGTAGAGTCATAGACAACAAGCGAGCAGTACCAGGCTTGCTTGGTAAAGTCAAAGTGATACTTTATTAGTTCATAACATAATCAAACATCAAACCAACCAGAATTTTTCTCTAGTTATTGTAACTGGTTATTAAATGTGCCCTCAACCTAAGAGCAGAGCTACAAATTCAAACCATTAACAGCATCAGGGCTTCATTTATTAAGAAAGCATCGTTTTCTTAGCTTTCCCATCCATGACTAGACAGACAATAACTGGGAAATGATATTGTACATGAGAAAAAGTGTTCAAACAAGGTTGAGGAACCTCTCCTCTATTGAGAAGCTGATACCATAGCACCAAGCTAACAGCAATAATAGCAAAGGACACTAGCCATTACTTATAATTATAAATGAAATCAAGCACACTTAACTCAATAGATTGTCACACATGGCTAACAGGCATCATGCCATTTCATGACTACTTGCTCGTGGTAAAGGCATTCCAACTTTTGTAGGGAGTACAATGCCCCCCTGTATTCTGAGAAAGGAAACTGCATTTCCTCTTGATTTAAAAATAAGTGCCAGAATTGCCTTGACACAATATTGAAATTGAAAGGATAAGCTCTTGCTGAGCTTCCACATGCAGCAAGAGAAAATACGGACACCTTTTCTAGACAGCTTGGAAAATTTTGCCAGAATTTCCTTGATGTAATATCAAAGTTGAAAGATAAGCTCTTGCTGAACTTCCACATGCAGCAAGAGATAATATTGACACCTTGACTAGATAGCTTGGAAAATTTTATTTTGACCTCAGCTTGGTTTCACTTAGAAATGGAAATAAAATTAAAAGAGAAGAGGCATTGATAACCTTTTTATCTTGTATGGTCAACACAAGGCACACTTCTATTTTCTTGTTCAGTTTCTGCTCCATTTGGTTGCTGAGAATGCAGGGAGACAACCAATTAAAACTTTAAACTTGAACACATCCATTCTTCGTCTCTTCTGACTTGATTGAAGAATTTTTCATAGTGCACAAAAACATAAAGTACTTGTAATAATTTTTTGGAATTGTAATAAAAATAAAATAAGTACCTGTAATAATTTTTTTTCTCCCCTGGATTTCTTAGCAACCAATAGGAGGATTTATAATATTTTCGTTATTTTCACAAGTGTGTTAGTATAGCCTAGCCCTTTACTTTCACTTGAAGTCATTCACCACTAATCATAATAAATTAATTCCAAATTCCCTACCCAAAGTAGATTATAGAAATAAATTCCTATCCCTCCAAAAAAAAAATCCAAAAAGAAAGAGACAGAAACCTACATTATCTTTCTTTCTTTCTTTCTTTCTTTAATCTCAGCGCTTATGGTTCTTTGATAGCCCAATTAATTCATTTCCAAACTTTAAAATATATCCTAAAAAATTAAAAGATATACCTAATTACCCCAAAAAAGTATCATCATAAAAAACCAAAACCATATGCACTGATGACTGATGTCCCCAATGACAGAACAGAGAACAGTCTTCTTCCTTCTGATGCTCATGCATGCAACTACTTGCCAAGGCTATGCAGTTGCAAAAAATTGTTCAATACAAGTAGCACAAGAGTTTCAAAGAAGGGAGAGCAGAACAACTTAAAAAATCGAGTGGGTCACTAGTTAAATGAGATTTTCACCACAATCAAATCACAGCTTTCCCTGTCACCAATTTTCTCATACTGAACAAGAATGATTACATTTTGCAAGTTTGCAAACCCCATGCCAATTATTTCACTTATCTATGTAACATCAAAATCTGTTGCAAATAACTTAAACAGGCAAATCAACCACATTCACCAGGGAACACTAACACAGATTCATTCCTCAAAATTCCTACATAAGCTTCAAACTATTTATAAGGAGCATCCCTTCTTCCATCCCTTGACATCTTCAATGATCAAGCATCGAATTCACTATTGTAATGAAAATCTAACCCACAAGCGCTTTTCTGTAGATGAAAATGGTTCCCTAGTTCATAACAAATAAACATGGATCATCACCATTTACATTCAACAACAATATAGTGTCCTGAAAGGAATATCCCTGAGAGCACAACAAGCTCATAGAACATACCACAAACACGCCCCTATCCTTCCCCAACGTTTTTGTAACAAATGAGTTCAATTCTTGCAAGAATACAAACTCTACTCCACGTAGTAAATTGTGGTCTACACTGAACAGAAACTAAGCCAGGACTGCCTTTTACCATCCTAACTACAAGCAAATCAAACAACTCCACTGACAAACAGATATCAGCAAGCAATCAACTGAAAAGAATAACAGAATCACAAATCAAACTTATTCAAAAAAAAAAAAAAACCTAAAAGAAAATACGTCAACAGATTAGAAAGCAAAATGCAATAGAAATGAAGAAAAATCCAAAAATATATAGAGAGAGAAATAAAGAAAGCGAAATCCATACGTATGTATTAAGTTGCCTAACAAAGCTGGAGAAGTTATTATGCTTAAAATACTTCGGCAAAAGATCGCGAGCGAACTCCGGCGGATTCCAAACCACAAAACTATTATTCGTCGAACTCCAAGACACCACGGCGTCGGTCTCCGGGTCGTCTACCATGTCGTAAGTCTTACTCAGAAATGGCGGCGGAGAATTTGACTGGGACGCCATCGGCACCGGCGCCGCTTGTGCTACACCGCCGCTAGTAGAGGCGTCGCCACCGCTTGCAGTGGTGTTTATTCCATCCATCAGAGTAACGTGAATGCTTGCTGACTGGTAAGTTGGAGAATTTCTTAGGGTTTTGGAAGGGCAGACATTGGTGAGAACATAAACCCTGGATTGAAGGAGAGGAAAGAGAAGCGGGAGATGAGGAGAGGTAAGGATCAGACAAGTGGTTATTATAGTCCGGTCAAGGAAATGATCTGTGGGGTGGGATTTTATTGAAGAGTCCACGCGACGGGCGGAAACAGTCACGAGCCGGTTGCCCTTTTGCCCCTTCCTTTTTTTCGGAGCTGATGACTGATGATTGCAGTTGAAATTACTGTTTACTCCTGCTTTCTTTGTTTTTTTCAACCTTTTTTTTCAAGAAATATGAATTAAATTCTTTTGCTAAGAGAACTTTAAGGTGTGTTTATTGGTGGAAAAATATTTCCATAGAGATTATCTCTAAGTTTCTATGTTTATGTATTTAATTTTAAAAAACTTATTATTCTTTAACAGCACATATTAATTATGTTTTTATTTATAATTATTAAGAAAGAGCAAGAGATATTTGAAAATATAATAGTAGTTATTTTTTAATTTTAAAAAACTTATTATTCTTTAACAGCACATATTAATTATGTTTTTATTTATAATTGTTAAGAAAGAGCAAGAGATATTTGAAAATATAATAATAGTTATTTTTAAAAATATTTTTTTGCTAGGAAACATATCAAAATAATATATTTTTTATTTTTTAAAAATTATTTTTGATATTAACACATCAAAATTAATTTGAAGAAAAAAAATAAAATAAAAATTTAAGTTTTTTTAAAAATATTTTTGAAACGGGAAAACAAATAGAATTTAAAGAAAAAATTTTTAATTAGATTTTAAATTTAATATTTAACTTTGATAGGTTAATAGGTTAATGTATCTTTATTTTTCCTTTATTTTAAAAAAGTAATATTTTTATCTTTTTCAATAATATCTCGAAAATATTTTCTTTTTAATAGTCCAAAACCCTTTTATTTTTAGAAGTAGTTAGGTTGAAAAATATACAAAGAGGAACTTTTGAAATAGACCTTTCATATCACGAAGAGAAACACATTTATAGTTGAATTTAAATCCAAGTATAATGAATATAACTTCTATATTTTTTTTTAATGACTATAAGAAAAGAAAATTGATTTGTCCATTTTTTTTAATTCAAAGTATCAAGTATCGAAAAAGAATGAGCTAGAAGCCTATTATGAATGGGCCAAGCTGGAAGTCCGTATTGTGTGGGATGGTCTCCACTCTCCACTCCCTGCTAGTCTTCACTTCAGGCGTTTGCTAGCAGTCCATGGCCTCGTAAAAGATGAGGCGAGCTTAAAAAAGGTCTTCGAAAACACTTTTCTAATTGGCGGGAAAACAAGAAAAACATGAGCTCCTCGGCGATTGAGGCAGATACATCCGATCTGGTGTGCCAACTCGACAACGTCCAAGGCATTGTCGATGCCCTCTCCACCGTCCGATGGAAACGTCATCAGGTCTACCACCACATTTCTCCTTCGCTTTTGATTTCATTTTCTTACAACTCTAGGGTTTTAAGTTTTAACCAGCACCACACCACCTTTCAATCTGACTCATTTTTTTTCAATTTATTATACTGTTATGAAATATCAGGACGCAGTTGTTGAATTATCGGAACACGGCATCGTTTTGATTGTTGAAGAAACCGGCTGTCTTCAAGCCAAAGTTTATCTTCAAAAAGAGGTGATTATTTCTAACTTGCTAAATATGAAAGAAAATCTCCTCAATCCCCTGTTTGTTTGCCTAGAAAAAAAATCAACAAAAAGAAGAAAGTGGCATTCCACCAAAGGAGCATGAAAGCAGGGCCCAAACACGCTCTAGGCTACTTACACCTTGCTAATTCTTTTGTAGTATTTGTTTCTTCTTCTTTTTTAATATTAAATAGAGAGTCAGGGTGTTTTTTTGGGTTAATGGGCTATAATATTGAAATCTTGATATCCATTTGTAGCTTTTTATTAGATATGAATACACTGCTCAAGGGCGGCCTCGATTTGGATTGAGCTTGGGGCTTTTTGTCGATTGCTTGAACACATTTTCGGTTCCTGGGCATTCCAGCACTATTGAAATTCGATACCCTGGACCAGATATGCAGCTCCTAATCAAGTATGTTCATGTTCTTGCTTGTTGCAATTTGTTAAAAATGAGAATTAGATAATTAAATTTTTGTATATGTGGATTTGAGGTCTAAAGTTTACTAATCAGTTGCTTGAATTTTTTCTATTATAGATTTTCACACGGGGTTCAAAGGAAATAAACTAGTACTTTAGTGATTCTACTGTTGATTATCTGGCATAGTTCGATCTGACTTTGATTAGAATGTTTGATTGAATGAACTTGATGTCTAACGCTGGCTAATAATTTGTTGTTGCAGAGAAATTTGGGGATTGGAGGAGGATTTAAGTTTCTGAATGTTAAAGTTTCTTGATTTGGGAGCTTGTCTTGATTATTGTTTTCATTTGCTTTTTAACAACCAAACAAATTATGAATTACTTTTTGAACAAAAACCTTAACATTTAATTGAAGCACCGATTATTTGGATATTCCAGATGAAATGAGGTGATGGAAATTGAACGTAATAGATTGTGATCCCATGAAACCTACGATCCGTCTTTCACAATTTTTTCATGGTTAAAAAGAACTCCAGTTATCAAAAGCAATCATATTTTATTAGGCAGAAGCGTATTTTACACTCTGAATTTAAAATACCTAAAACTCAACAGGTCCTCCTGTTTATTTTGTGATTGTTATCATAAGCTGCTGTTTTCCTGAGTGATAGTTTTATAATAGAAGTAATTTCTATATCTGGATTTAGAATCTGTCTAGATCCTGCTTTAACCTATACCTCTATCTATCTCAGGTCTGCTGATTCACTAGATGACTGCATTTATGCGGAAATCAGGACTAGAATCCCAGAGACAATTTCATGGGACTACAACTTTGAACCTGCAGGAAGCACACCGCTTAGCTTCACTGTCAAGGTATGCTCTTGCATATGCAATTATAATAAAGCGGGGCACTGTTTTGGTCCCTCATTTATGATCGAGTCCTGCAGGAGTTAGTAATGTGCATATATTTCTGGCATGGCAGTTGGCCTTTATGAATATCAGTTCCACAGCGTGCCCCCGATAATGTAATTGCAAATGTAGCTTTTACTGTACAACTAGCTCTCGGAGCCTACCTGCTTTGATGTCAACTTAATATTTCAATCAAGTTTGTTTAGCTATATCAGTTATGAATATGCCTGTAATATGTGGTCCTTCAAAGATATCCTATTCTTAAGCCAGAAATGCATGCATGTGTCATGGAATACAGAAAGATGTGAGAAAATTTGTTTGAAACATGCATTTTTCTTTACTTGATAGCTTCTTGTATTTCATAACTAGTTGTGATTAATTGTCTGAAAATTATGGTATTCAACCCAGTCTGCAGCGCTGAAGGAAGCTATTGATGATCTTGAATGGCCAGGATCTTGCATCCAGATCATACTTAAACCAGTACCCCCTTCTGTTACCTTCAGAGGAGAAGGCCATGGAGACTTACAGGTTTATTTCATGTGCGAGCAAGTAGTTGTAAGGATTTAATTGATACCCGAAGTCTAAAACCTTTCACTCTTGCAGATAGACTTCATGTATTATGCAAACACTGATCTGCTAATTGCATTTCACTGTGATCACCAAGTCTCTTACCGGTATTATTCAATTGTTTTTAATTTATTATACCAGAGGCAACATTCTTGTACAATTAAATCATGCATCCTGTTTTTTCACAAACATGTGGACAGGTATAAATACAAGTTCCTTCGAGCCACAACTTCTAACATGCCCAGTAGTGTTACTAAAGACAACAGAGGAAGCAAGTTGACCATTGGAAGAGGTGGAATGTTGAAGGTTCAGCATCTGGTTTCTGTTGCAAGACCATCTACTTCACATCAACACATTGATTCTGCTGGCTATCAGCAACCCAGTCGAATTGCTTATATTGAGTTCTTTGTGAAGCCAGAGGAAGATGAAGACACCGTAAATGATTGATTGGCTGTTGTTCAATATGTCCTTTATATCCTTCACTTACTGCAGAATAGCTGCAATAAAACCAGTATCAATGGCCCGTTTCTTTAACGTAAGAAGATTGAAAGGTCACATCCTGAGCTTTATGGTTCAAGAAATACTCATAAAAATTAGTTAAAACTAAACTTTGTCCCCAGTATTGCCCTGCCCAAATCCAAACGAATGATCTTGGGGTGATGCCGCCCTATGGAGGTTTGAACTGAAACAACCGATGATGACTACCATGAAAATTCAACAGCAAAGTAACACCTCGCCTATTTTTTCTTTTACAGGAGGAACTGTGTTGAAGTGTTTATAAAAAAGGAATAATAAAGTGGAAGAAGAGGAAATTAAAAGCAAGCTCTTCCTGATTTTTTTTCCCCTTTTACTATTTAATCAGGAAATTTCAGTAATCCCTTTTGTCCCATTACCACCAAGGATTAGAGCAACAGGACCAAGTGCCTGATTACGGCCAGAACATAAATTAATTAATATTTTAAACATGGTTCCCCGGATCTCGGAATGCACAATTACTTGTATGACAAGTCCATGCCTCTTCAAGGTAGAATTTAATTGTCGCATTAAAAATGTAGAATTTCCCCTCATCAAGGATTAATATTGGTGCTACCTAATATTTTATACCATTAATTAGTTGTCCAAGATTGATAGAGAATTACAATGGATAAAGGTAACACCAAAATGTGCTAGGTCTTTATTTCTAAAATCTGGCTTTAATTCTCATTGCAAATCGTGTGTCGCTCATAAATCTCTTTTAAGCAGCATTATTGTCTGTTGATCCCATAATTGAGAAGGAAGGAAAGAACATCAACATATGCCTTAAAACAACATTGCATTTTAACATGTATTCCACATCTCTTATCCCAAGAAAGTAAGGATTCTCCCACTATTTATACATCCTAGTTCTTGGAAGCTATAAATTTCAACAACACCATCTTGATTCCTTGATTAGAGAAGGTGCAAGAGAATGAACATTTGAAGACTGTGGCAAATAAAAGGTCAGAGACAAAAAAACGTAAAATAAAAGAAATTTTAACAAAGTGACTAAAAGGAGAAGAAAAGAAGGTTCAAATTATCAGAAAAGATATGGATTGAAATTCAAAATTATCTCAGGAATATTAATTAATAATAAATTGATTCTACTGCCCATTAACTTGTAATTTGATAAGCAAATAAGTCATTTATGGGGTTGTTTGAGAGGGAATAAGTGTTGCACACTAAATTAATTAGAGAGGTTATGAAGTAGTTTGGGTCGAATGATAAGAAAGATAAACTTGGTAAGTGTTTTATATTAAAATAAAATTTAGGCTAGAAAAAAAAAGACTGACGTGGTTGTGGATTGGACCAGGTAAGTATTACACATAAAGATTGAGGGGTGACAAAATTTAAATCAGAAAAAAAAGAAAAAAAATACTCGGCTGTAGATAAGATTTGATAAGATCTAGATTTGTAAAAGAAACTGAGTAATTTAAATATGTAAGTAATGGAAACAAACAATTTTAGTAATGCATTTTTGAAATAAGAAAATAATGGAGAAAATGGATAGTTAACAAGCAACTATCCATAACTTTTTTTTTTTTTTTTTAATATAACTCAAGGATAGAAACGAGAAAACAACAATAACTCATCAAATTAATAATAACAATTGCTTTGTAATTGAAGAAGGTCTTCAAAACTTGTTTATCATCAGTATAGGCAAATAGCTTGTCAGCTAACAATTAATAGGTGATAACTAATAGGCTTGTAAATAAGTAATAAATAAGTAAGTTTGCAGTTTCCAATGTAATCCAATAAACTTGCAGTTTTCATTACCAAAAAAATCTAGAAAATATCAAAATTATATCATTTCATGTTTTTCTATTAAGGAATTTTCGTGCATGGTTGTAATCAATTGAAAAATCATCCAATAAATATATTAAGTTATTTCTTGCATTCAAAGCATTTAAGTTATTTGATTATTCCTTAAGTTCTGAATATAAAAAAAAAGATTGTAAAATTTTAAATTCATATTTGAGAGATATTATTACAAGTCTGAAATTATAGAAATAGTTAAAGGTTTAAATTTGGAGTTCACATCATCAATATCAAGTTTAACATGTAACTTTAAAATTCAAAGTTCTTCTAATCAAGACAAATATATATAAAAAAAAAACCTCCAAACATAACCGAACCACATTTTGGTTAAGCTTACAAAGACCAAAAAAAAACCCAACCATCCTCTACAGGAACTTCATAATGTCAATAATAGATTATGAAATAGCTAATGGATTAAAATTACCATGAACTTTTAGTCTAATCCTTTTTTTTATTTGATTTAGGTTCCTAACCCTTATTTTGTCCGCAATGCCATCTCTTTGTTCAGTTTCCATCTTAACTTTAGGAAAACTTAGAGCTGTTTGGAAACACAATTGAAACCGCGTTCTTTCAAATTTTAATTTTTTTTTGCTAATTTTTTTAATGTTTTCATATCGTTTTGATGTGCTGATTTCAAAAATAATTTTTAAAATATAAAAAAAATATTATTTTAATATATTTCCAAATA
>Ga0307517_10005108_pt1 | contig 19943 bp, 10 predicted proteins | sample 23_EM_MG_FD_194515 | JGI IMG/M metagenome (GOLD analysis project Ga0307517, IMG submission 194515) | Populus trichocarpa ectomycorrhiza microbial communities from riparian zone in the Pacific Northwest, United States - 23_EM | ecosystem: Host-associated > Plants > Roots > Unclassified | place... | reverse complement strand
GTTTCTACAAAAATATATATATATATATATATATATATATATATATATATATATATATATATATATATTTCTTATCCCCCTCTATTTTCTCTTATAGGCCTTGGTATCCGCATCCGCATCAAGGCTTAAAAATTTAGTTGTATGTTTTAATTTGTATTTGTTTCTAATTTGATTCTTATTCTTTTAATTTTTATTTGTTTTTATTTTAATACTTTTTGAAGTTTATTGTTTTTTTAATTTTATCCCTCAATATTTAATTTCATTTGGTTTTTGTATCCAATTTGATCCTCATTCTTGTAATTGATATTTTTTTTATCCCTTGCTAGATTTGTTTTCCAGTTTTTCCTTCATTATTTTATTTCATTTAATTTTATATCCAATTTTAGTCTTTATTTTTTTTAATTATTGTTTTTTCATCCTTTTCTTCAATTATTTTAATTCTCAATTTAATCCATAATTATTTTTTATCACTTATTTTTTGTACAAGATTTGATCTTTATTGTTCCAATTTTTATTTGTTTTGATTTTGATTTTTTATGACTGAGAATTTTGCTTCGTTATTTTTTCATATCTTTTTTCTACGAGGTAATCTCAGTCTCATGACTTAGGCCACCGATTTTGAAGATTAGTCTAATTTTACTTTGGTCTATTTTTTAAGTCCTTTCTAAAAATTGATTTTTTTATTGGTTTTATCATTCGACATTGAGTTATTAAGACTTAAGTTTCATGATTTGTTGTACTTTTGTTTTTGTTGGGTTATCCTTACCTCATATCTCGGGACGCGAGTTAGTTAACTCAGGTTGACTTGATTTTTAAAATTTTATCATTTAACATTAAATTATTTGTGCTTGAGCTTTGTTATTTTTTTTTATTTTTCTTTAAGCAGAATTATCTTATGTTCGACTTAGTTAAGTGGACACATGTTGGCTCAAAGTTTTTTTTTCTAAGTTTTTTTAATTTCGATCTTATATCATGCTTGAAATATTAATAGATAGATTAATAGAGTAAACATATGTTAACTTGAGTTTTTTTCTTTAAAGTTTCTCGTTTTAAAATTGATTTTTTTTATTTTTATCATTTAATATTAAATTATTAGGATTTTTTATTTTTATACTAATTATCTCAATTTTATATACTAAATAAATTAAGTTATGAACTTCTTTATTTATTTTAGAAAAAAATTGATATAACCATGATGTATCGCGTGACATCATTCTCCCTCACTCTCTCAATATATATTATACTAGTTACATTACCCGTGCGATGCCGCGGGTTAATTTTTTTTGCATAAAAAATATTAAAAAAAGCTAAGATTTAAAAGTGTTAGGTCTTTCTGCAAAATTATACCCAAGAATCTCGGGTTTAGCTGCAACGCCTGACCCAAGAATAATATTTATAATATTAATAATAACATTAAACTTGCATGACCCAAGTTTAAGTGGGTATGGCTGCAATACCAGACCCAATAGCCTTAGATGTGAGTCTGACTGCAATACCAGACCTAATAGCCTTGGATATGGGTCTGGCTGCAAGGTCGTGGCTTAAAAGTGTGATAATTAAATAGATTAATTAAAAAGAAAAAATCTAAATTAATTGGGTTAACCCTTCAAACCAGGTTAACCCGTCAAACCTTGGATTTGTGTCGTGAAAGTTTGATAACTAAACAGGAAAAAAAATTGACGGGTTAACCCAGAATTAACTGGGCTAACCTGTCAAACCAGGTTAAACCGTCAAATTCAAGATCCATGTCATGAAAGTTTGATAACTAAATAGAAAAACATTTAATATCAAAAAACTAAATAAAAAAATTAATTAAAAAGAAAAAAAAAGAAAGCATCATCCTTTTCACTGTAATTAAAAAGAAAAAAAAAAGAAGGCATCATCCTTTTCACCGTAAACTGCATACAATATTAAAAGATGAAATCGGAAGAAAAAAACTAATGAGGAAAAAGAAAAAAAAATCTGAATCAATTGGGTTAACCCGTCAAACCTGAGATCCGTGTCATGAAAGTGTGATAACTAAATAGAAAAAAGATTTAATATTAATGAACTAAATTTAAAAAAAAAATTAATTAAAAAGGAAAAAGCAAAGAGAAAAAAACCTACAGGAAGAAAAAAAACTAATGAAGAAAAAAAAAATCTAAATCAACTGGGTTAAACCATCAAACCTTGGATACGTGTCATGAAACCCTGATAATTAAACAGAAAAAATTTAATATTAAGAAACTATAGAAAAAAAATAAACTAAAGGCATAAGTTTTTTCACTGTGGACAACACCGTGCAGTCCACAGTAAAAGGTTTAAAAAGGAAAAGAAAAAGGAAAAAAAACCAAAGGCATACGCCACGAGTTAATTTTTTTTTCTTGCATAAAAAATATCAAAAAAGGTTAAGATCTAAGAGTGTCATGAAAGTCTGATAATTAAATAGAAAGAAATTTAACATTAACAAACTAAAGTAAACAAAAAAAATTAATTAAAAAGAAAAAAAGCAAAAAAAATAATTCCGGGTTAACTTGTCAAACCAGGTTAACCTGTTAAACCCGAGATCCGTGTTATGAAAGTCTAATAACTAAATAAAAAAAATTTAACATTAACAAACTAAATTAAATAAATAAATTATTAAAAGAAAAAAAACAAAGAAAGAAGCAAAAAAAAAAACCCAAAAGGCATAAAAAACGAAAAAAGAAAAAAACAGCTAAAAAATGAAAAAAATAGACAGCTCAGAAAAAAAAACTAAAGCGTTATAATATATAAGTACAACAAAAATAAAAGGCGTGGGGAAAGCTACAGTACTTTCCCCACGCCTTTTAGAGTATTGACTAGCTTTGATACCCGCGCAATGCTGCGGGCGTTTTAAGTAAAATGTGGTTATAATTATTATAATAAATAGTGATAAGATAATTAGAAATATTATACAACAAAAATATGATATTCATAAAGTTATTGGTAAATTATAAAAGTTATTATAAAAGTTAAGTAAAGAGAGTTAAATCCAAGTAAAACAAAAGTGCTTACAGCCAAATATTTTATGTTTTTTAACGTCCAATTAGCTTGCGATGTTGGATAAGAAAGCATTGAGTAACTGAAAGCTAGTTTTTTTCCTAGGGTAAAAGATAAAGTGTAACTGTAAGCTATAAATATTTTCTAACGCAATAAACATCAAATATTTTTGAAGATAAATAAGAAATGAGAAATAAAGATGTAATTGTTGCTGAGTATATGAGTTCATAAAAAAAGAAAGGCAATTAGAAAGTGAGAATGATATAGCTGATTGTGATTGAATTAATTTTTGTTAAACAAAGAGATGGTGGAGCAATACAGAGAATTAAATGATATTGTAGATACAAACCTTTTCAGGTGATGAAATGGAGAGGCGTTGCTTCTTTGGAATTACTGGTGTAGAATCGACATCATCTCACATCAAATATAAACAACAGAGCTGGCATGTTAAGATGTTATAAGAAATGTTAAGAGTTTATAAGAAAAAGTGTAGGAATGCAGGATTAAAACTGGTAAAATACAGCATTGAAAAATAAGTTTACATGGAGAGGCATGAAATAGGAACAAAACAAAAATATTTTGCGACATGTTCGCGCAATATATATAAAAAACACTTCGGATTAACCTAACCTTTCTCTCTTTTTTTTCCCTGGAAAAAACTTAAAACAGCTTCGTTTTGGTAAAAAAAAAAAAGGTTTTGCATCTGCCAGACGTGGTCATGAGTCAATAGTCACCATGTTAACATACAGGGCCAGACCAGACTGAGTCTCGTAACCATGGTTAATTATCTACATATTTTCTATGATTCCTGAGACTTTAAGTTCACAGGTCAATTCTGCAAAATCCAGCAGCATATAAGCGTAGCTGGATGCTTACATACTGATTCCTGAAACTTTGCATTTTATTTTGTCTGTAAAGTAAAAGAACTCGACAGAAGTGAAAAACAAACCTGGCAGTGTAGATTATTTGCAGACTAAACCAAAATGGCTTGAGCAAAATCCAATGTTGTCTAAGGTGCAATGAAAAAAAGACAGCCTTGCAAAACATATGAAGAGTCCATTAAAACTAGGAAGAAGAAGAAAAAAACTAACTTTAAAAACACCGGATGAAAAGAAAACCAAAGAGCAATGAAATAAACAGACAATTTCGATCACTAGTAACTAAATGAACAATCCATGCTCACCGAAAAAAACAACATTAAAAAGAGTAGCTGAAAAGAAAGACAAAGATCAATGAAATAACCTGGGAATTCTGATCACCAGGAGTGAAATAAAAAACTGCTGGAAACCGAGTGTTCTCTTGAGTGCAATGGAACAAACAAACCCTTCAAAGCAATTGGAAAGAGGCCAAACATCCCATGAGTTAAAATAAAATAAAATCAAGAAGCCACAAAAATCACAATAATTAAAAAAAAAAGAACGAACACACACCAATTAGAGAAGTTGCTGGAAAAACAAAACTAGAGCTAAAGGTAACGAAGAGTGCAAGAATAAAAAAGACAGTGGTAAATTATCAAAGCATTTAATACACCATCATGATCTTGCATGTGTAAGTAAAATTCTTTTCTATTGCAAATAAAAAAAAAAAGACTCAATTACATAAAAGAAAGAAAAAATAGTGTAAATTAGTGTAAATTTTCAAAGCATTTAATATACAAATATGATAAGTCAAATATTTTCCAAGCTATAACTGGCTACAATTCTTTTAATAATATAATAATAACTAACAAAGAAAATTTTTCGATGGAAAATCACAATGCTTTCCCCGCACGTTAACCAACAAAGAAAATTGTTTCGTGGGGAAAGCACAGTGCTTTCCCCACGCGTGTTAGAGTTCTTTTAATTAATATATAAAAAATGAAAGAATGCTAACGCCACTGTTTGTAACCTTGTATCATCATTATCATACCATAACCAGAAAGCATCTGCGGAAAAGAAAAACATCCTTCTAAAATTAAAAAAAAAACCTTAGGATTAGATTTCGTCTAGGTCTTCGATTCCCTCGAAGGCCTGTAAACAACAACATCAACAACAATTGTTATTAGGTACACACATGTGTATTATCAAAATTTAAGTAGTATCATCAAGTTTTTTTTTTATCCGATCATCATTGTTTCCTTCTTTTTATGGTTTGATTTTCCTTGTTTTTTCGTTTTTTTATTCTTCAAATTGCAAGTTTTATGTTGTTTTTTTTTTTCTGGGGGTGGGTGGGTTATAGTGAGTGTCTTTTTTAGTGTTTTGGTGATGATAATTCGGTTACTGGTTTATCATAAAAAGAGAACAAATCATGTGTTTTCTTTAATGTTTTTTTCTTCTTCTTTTCTGCTGTTTAACATGTTTTCACTCTTACAGCGTTGTTTGAGTTTTTCTTTTGGTGTTGTTTTCACTGAAAGCAAACCCTGTGTAAGGATGATGAAATGGACATGTATATATGGTTTGGATTTTTTATATATATGTAATTTTTAGGTTTTGTGAGTTCATAAAAATGACAATGTTTACCCCCCCCCTTTTTTTTTTGTAATGGTTAAGTTTTGTTGACTTTGCAAAAGTGATTTTGGGTGAGGTAATTCTGAACTAAAATTATGATTATTATGATTGTTTTTTTTTATTGGGGGGATAGATTATTGATGTGGTTCTTGTGTCTGCCAATTTGTCAGAATGATATATATATTTTTTTACTTTGTAGGATTTGATATTTATTTGGAAGGTTTGTTGATAAAAGCTTTAAGAAACTAGACAAATCAATGGGAAATCGTGGACAAAAACGAGCAGAGATGGTTGATGAACTGCCGGCTGATAAGAGAGCCTGTAGTTCATTGGAGTTTAGACCAAGTTCATCCAACTCGTTAATTCAAACTCAAATAAATACTGAGACTCATAATGCTGAAATTCATGATGCTGACATGGATACTTCATCATCTGGTTCGGCATCAAGCCATTCTGATGAGGAAGAACCTGAGATGGATTCAGCTCATGGCTCTTGTGATTCTGAGGGTCCAAGACATAGCAGTCTGCGTGAGTATCAGAGGCAGAGATCCTCTGGTGACCATAGTAGATTGAAGAGTTGTTTATTTAATTTGAGTGAAAGGACGGAGCCTTCTGGACAGTTAGCTGCTCTAACAGAGTTATGTGAAGTGCTTTCGTTTTGTACGGAGGATTCACTTTCTAGTACAATGGCAGACCTGTTATCTCCAGTACTTGTTAGGCTTTCAAGGCATGACAGTAACCCAGATATAATGCTGTTGGCAATAAGGGCTTTAACTTATCTGTGTGATGTGTTTCCCCGAGCATCTGTTTTTCTTGTTAGGCATGATGCTATTCCTGCTATTTGTCAAAGATTAATGGCCATTGAATACTTGGATGTAGCTGAACAGGTATACTTGTGGAAAGTAAATAGCTTGTCTAATGTTAGTAATGGTTTTATTTATGGCTTTATTCAAAAGAGAAAGTGATCACGTGTATGATTTTCATTTAGTGTTTGCAAGCATTGGAGAAAATAACTCGTGATCAACCACTTCCATGCTTACAAGCTGGGGCTATCATGGCAGTTCTAAGTTTTATAGACTTCTTCTCTACAAGCGTACAAGTAAGTGAATACCACAATGTTGATCAATTGGTATTTACTCTGTCTTTTTTCCCTTTTATTTCTTTCGGAATCTATTTACATTTTGTATTGGTGTGTGGGAGTTTGAACTTTAATTTTTTTTTTGGTCTTCATCAGAGAGTTGCACTTTCAACTGTGGTGAACATATGCAAGAAACTGCCATCAGAAAATTTTTCACCTTTCATGGAGGCTGTTCCGATATTATGCAATCTTCTACAATATGAGGATCGACAGGCATGAACTTTTAAGAGTTACTTCTATCTCAAGTGGCTTCAGATTCATTTTTTTGGTTTTCATTTTGACCTTTTCACATATATTCTCATGTTCAATTTCAGCTTGTTGAAAATGTTGCTATTTGCTTGATCAAAATAGCAGAACGAGTCAGTCAGTCATCTGAGATGCTGGATGAACTATGCAAGCATGGACTAATTAATCAAGCTACTCATCTAGTGCAATTGAACAGCCGAACAACTCTATCTCAGCCAGTATACAATGTATGAATGTTTATCTAAATGGCACTATTGAGAATAAGTCTTCTCATACCTCTTTTTTCTTCAGATAATTGTCTCTTCCTTTCCATTTTGATTGGCAGGGTTTGATTGGGCTCCTTGTCAAACTTTCTTCTGGTTCGATTGTCGCTTTCAGGACCCTGTACGAGCTCAATATAAGCAGCATTTTGAAGGACTTATTTGCCACTTATGACCTCTCTCATGGAATTTCTTCTCCTCATGTGATTGATGGGCAGGGCAACCAGGTTTACATCTTTAACTGTGTAGCTTTTCTACTTTTCTCCCTGGGAAAATGTAATTTGTGTTAGTTTGAGGAAGAAATTGGAGCATTTGTATTGTTGTTTCCCTGTGGCATTTGGTGTGAAAGTGAAATTTACAGAAAGATTAAAAATGGTCACCATGATGCTTGTGAATGTTAGCTCTTTGGAAAAAAATATGTTACAAAAGACTTTATGAAAGAAAGTGTTCAATTCTATTCATAGCCTGGTCATTTTTTTTTTCACAAATTTAGAACAGCCAATCTTGTGGAAACTTTTTGTGCTTCTACTATACTGCACTTGGACCCTATCACGAGTTTCCAGTAGTACTGGATCTGAGATGCTAGCTGATCATTATTTTTGTCAATAGAGGCTCCTTTCTCAATTCATGCTGGCCTGCAATTTCCATTGTCACTGCTGCTAGATTACTATTGGTCCTTTCTCAATGAAAAGAGTGTGATCATCTTTCTATTTTCTGCCTTAGGTACATGAAGTGCTCAAGTTGCTAAATGAGCTTCTCCCTACTGTAGCAAGAAATCAAGATGCTCAACAACTTGTGTTGGATAAAGAGGCATTTTTGGCTAATCACCCTGATCTCTTGCACAAGTTTGGATCGGATATAATTCCTTCCTTGATTCAGGTTTGATATCTGATGCATAGCGTTTATTGACTGGTTGATGTCTTCCCTTACCTTTATAATGTTTCCTTCAACCCTCACAACAGGTGGTTAATTCTGGTGCAAATCTATATGTTTGCTATGGCTGCTTATATGTCATCAACAAGCTAGTTTATCTCAGCAAATCTGACATGCTTCTGGAATTGCTTAAGAATACAAATTTTTCAAGGTGGAGCAGGTTTCCTCATGTCTAATTAGCAAATATCAATCCTCTTTTAATCTAGCTAATATCTTGCTAATAGCATTCCTTGGATAATTTGGCAGCTTCTTGGCTGGAGTTCTTACTCGTAAAGATCACCATGTGCTGATGTTAGCCCTGCAAATTACCGAGACAATTCTCCAAAAGCTTCCAGATGTTTTTGTGAACTCTTTCATCAAGGAAGGTGTCTTTTTTGCCATTGATGGCCTTCTTGTGCCTGAAAAATGTTCGCAATTGATCTTCCCAGCGTGCAATGGAATCCATCTGCCACTCAATTCTAATCAAAAGTCTTCTTCAAAAGTAGTCATGAGATGTTTATGTTATGCTTTTGATACTGGGCAGTCTCTTTCAGCCTCGGAGACGGGAACATGCAAGCTTGAAAAAGACACTGTAGAAAATCTTGGAAAGCATATAAGAATTAGTTACTTTGCTTTAGAATCATGTGACTCTGAGAAAGGATTGACAGATATCCTTCAAAAGCTCAGAGCTCTTTCTGCTGAATTGAGTGATTTGATGAATATGTCTGTCAAAATTGGTTCTTGCACCCAGGATGAAGAGAAATGTTACTCTATATTGTGTCAAATCATGGAAAAACTTGATGGAAGAGAGCCTGTGTCTACTTTTGAATTTATTGAAAGTGGGATTGTGAAGATATTAGTGAATTACTTATTCAATGGAAAATATCTGAGAGAAAAGGTGGAGCCTCAAAGTACATTTGATGATTTCTATGTTGTAGAGAAAAGATTTGAGGTATTTGCAAGGCTATTATCTTCTTCAGACCTATCTGAAGAGTCTCCTTTATCAGCATTAATACAGAAATTGCAGGGTGCGTTATCTTCTTCGGAAAATTTCCCTGTTATTCTGAGCCATGCATCAAAGTACAGATCCTCATTTGCAATCATCCCTAATGGACGTCGCACGTCTTATCCATGCCTAAGAGTTCGTTTTGTCAGGGGAGAGGGCGAAACATGCCTTTGCAACTACTCTGAAGATCCTGTGACAGTAGATCCTCTTTCTTCTGTGAATACAATTGAAGGATTTCTATCTCCTAAAGTTAGAATAAAAGGAACTGAACAAATAGAATCAGCTGCTCAAGCTCTGGAGCCAGCAGAAAATGTACAGTTCAAATCACCATCAACTGCGAACCCCAGTGAAGGGGAAAGTTCAGGACTTATGGAGCCTGATAGCATGGCTTTTGATTTACTAGTAATGCAGGTTATGATCTAGTGGTTATTTAATGGTCTTCTGAATAAATGAGAATTCTGGATAAGTTTCTTTCCCTGCTTTGTTATCTGTTTATGCGGATTTTGAGCACCAATTCATTTCCTTTTGCAGGACAATGAAGCTAACCTATCACAGCCTCCACCAGAACTAGATGTAAATTTGATACAGAGAAATCCTGATGAAACATTATCAAATGATACTCATATTGTAAGTAAAATTTTCCTTCGCAAGTACATGTGATACCAGGTGATATAAAACTCACTTAACTCAGATAAAGCAGGGTTCTCTCTAATGATTGGTTGTGCATGTATACGCTGGTGCTGATTTACCTGGTGATTTCTGTATAGATAAATATGATTAGATGTTTTATGTTGTACCACCTGTTAGTGGAATTGCAAATGAAATGCAAGCTGCTTAATTTGATTGTTGTTGCTGTTGTACTGCTGTCATTTTAACTTGCTTATGGCCTGCTTTGACCTTAGTTCAGGGTCTGGTTTTCTTATTAGCTCAAAGATAGTTTGCTGGCCCTTCTCATTGTGACACTGATATATTCCAGGTCTCAGTGGAGGATATAGTGCAGTCTCCTTCATGTGCTGATGACTCTACGAAAAGTCATTGTCCTACATCCTGTAGCAATGGAGATGCTATGCCAAAACTGGTATTTTACCTAGAAGGACAGCAGTTGGACCGAACTTTGACTCTTTACCAGGCAATACTCCAGCAAAAAGTTAAAGCAGACCATGAAATTAACAGCACAGCAAAGCTGTGGACTCAAGTACACACCTTGACTTACAGAATAGCTGTGGACACTAGAGATGATAATACTCAAGATTGCCCTAGTATGGCTCAAAATTCCTCTATATTAGATCAAGCTGTGGCTTTTATGCAGCATCCTGCATTTTTCTCCAGCATGTTTAATTGTGAACTCCCTTCTGACCTGGATAAGTCTAGTCCTACTAATGATATATTGTTTCTGCTTAAAAGTTTAGAAGGTTTGAACAGGTTTATTTTTCATCTGATGTCTCATGAAAGAATCCATGCATTTGCTGAAGGGCTGATAGATAATTTGGATAATTTAAGGGTTGCAGCTCGCCCAGTAGCACAGAATGAGTTTGTGAGCAGTAAGTTGACAGAGAAATTGGAGCAACAGATGCGGGATTCTCTGGCTGTGTCCATGGGTGGCATGCCTGTGTGGTGCAATCAGCTCATGAATTCATGCTCCTTTTTGTTTAGCTTTGAGACTAGATGTAAATATTTCCAGCTGTCAGCATTTGGCTGTCAGCAAATTCAGATACAGCCTTCATCACATAATAATTCAGGTGTCTTGAGAGACAGGCTACCAAGTGCTGGCAGTTTGTCCCGTAAGAAATTCATAGTTTTACGTGACCAAGTTCTGGAGTCTGCTGCTCAGATGATGGACCGTTATGCCCATCTTAAAGTACCTATTGAAGTGGTATATAATGAAGAAGTTGGTACTGGTCTTGGTCCGACCTTGGAATTTTATACTCTGGTTAGTAAAGAGTTTCAGAAGTCTGGCATTGGCATGTGGAGGGAGGATCATATTTCATTTCCCACCATCGAGAACTTGCAGGCAGAATACTCTGGAATTGTGAAGTCTCCATTTGGACTTTTTCCTCGCCCATGGTCACCTACAGTGGATGCATCTGATGGAGTACAGTTTTCTGAGGTTATTAAAAAGTTTTTCCTTCTGGGACAAATTGTAGCCAAGGCTCTTCAAGATGGCAGGGTGCTGGATCTACCATTCGCCAAAGTCTTCTATAAACTTATTCTTCAGCAGGTATGGACTTGGGAGTATTGATGGCTTCCATGAAAGCTTGTCATTTATTCTTGACCCTTCATACTACCCAGTATTTGACTAATTTCATTCTCTTTGGGGGTGTAGGAACTTAATTTGTATGACATCCAGTCCTTTGATCCTGAGCTTGGTAGGACTTTGCTAGAGTTCCAGGCTCTTGTCAACAGGAAAAAAAATATGGGATTAGTCATTGTAGAAAACTCATCTTCTACTCAAGATGCATGCTTTTGGAACACTAGAATCGAGGATCTCTGTCTTGACTTTACTCTTCCTGGGTATTCTGATTACATTCTTAGTTTTGATGAAGATCACAAAATTGTAAGGCATTGCTAAATATGATCTCATACATTTCTCCTCAGTTATTAATGCTTTGGGTAAAAAATTATAACACTCTATTCATGTTATGCGCTTAGGTGAATATGGATAACTTGGAGGTGTATGTTTCTCACATTGTGGATGCTACTATACACACAGGAATTTCCAGACAAGTTGAAGCATTCAAGTCTGGATTTAACCAGGTCCGCTCTATATTTTTGTTTGAAGTCCAATAACTCCTCAAGAATAGTGAGAACTCTCTGAAGAGAATAGGGTTTGACTCTTTTATCTGTTACCCATAGTAATACAACATTTATTGTCCCTTGAATAATCTGGAAAACGAATGTAGAATGGTGTTCTTAGGCCCTTCTTTCCACTATCCTAGGAGATTTAAAGGGCATTTGGAAATCTTTGGGTGGCTAATAATAGCCTAAATCTTTTGTTTTCCTTTGAAGCTTTATAGTTTAATCACATAATATTTACTCATTCCCTCTCTGTGCAGAGATGACTTACTATGTTGTTAACCTTATTCTGATTCTTGTAGTTCTCATCTCCTTGAGTTGCTACAATTTTTCAATGTGTATCTTTAATCTCAATTTACTAGCTTATTAATTTCTAACTATGTTGTAGTACTTTAACTTTCAGGTTTTTCCAATTAAACATCTTATGATTTTTACTGAGGAGGAACTTGAGCGTTTGCTATGTGGAGAACGTGATTTTTGGGCTGTACGTATTAACACTTTATTGATTTGGTCTTTGCTGAGGAATACTGATAATAACGATGATATAGTTTTTATTTTTCTATTTATCATTTACTTTGGAGCAGTTCAATGAGCTTTTGGATCATATCAAGTTTGATCATGGATACACTGCTAGCAGTCCTCCTATTGTTAATGTTGGTGCTCGCTTTCTCTCTCTCTCTCAAATCACTTCAAATATTGATCAATCGTTATGGAATTAGTTACTGAAATCATAAATCAAATCACTTCAAATATTGCTCGGTCGTTATGGAATTGCAGTTACTGGAAATCATAAAAGAATTTGAATATGAACAACGACGATCATTTCTACAGTTTGTAACTGGGGCACCTCGGCTACCTACAGGAGGCTTGGCGTCTCTGAATCCAAAATTGACCATTGTACGGAAGGTCTGTGACATTGACATTATCCCTTCCATAAATTACAGTCACTATTCAATCACTTATCCTCTTGGTGCTCTCTACAGCATTGCAGCAACTGTGAAGATGTGGACCTTCCCAGTGTGATGACTTGTGCCAATTATCTGAAGTTGCCTCCCTACTCGTCGAAAGTAATATTTATTGCCTAAGAAGCATATGTTTTTGTCTTCTCTGTGAATTATGCATATGTGAATTTTTTTATGCTTTATATTTATGCAGGATAAGATGAAGGAGAAACTTCTGTATGCCATAACAGAGGGTCAAGGCTCATTCCACCTCTCGTAGCTTTGCTGGTACATAAATTGTGAATGTGTAATTATTAGACTAGGTGCTTTTGTGTAGATAAAAGAATGAGAGCTGGTGAGTGGTGATAGATGGCGGTGGAATTGGAGCTGATTGCTGTGGAACAAGAGGAAGCTCCTCTATTTACAGACTGCATTTAGTGGGATGTGTACGTAAATGGAAACATGATAGTTGATATACTGAAGTTGTACAGAGAGTTGGAGAGAAGGATTTCTGTTGGATGGGGCTGGCTTTCTAACATTCCATGCACAAATCTCACTGTACAGAGGCCAAACAGTCTTTTAGTTATCTTTTGGCCCTAGAAGATGGTGTCTTGAGATGGGTAACCTGGTGCTAAACGATAATTTTATTGAAATATCTAGATTACAAAAGCGTGTGACTTTGTGCTGCTTCTTTCATTCAATTTTTTCCATTTCAAGCAGCACTTGTGTTTGAGAAGAATGAAAGGAAGAAGATGACAGACCGCATGAGCTCGAGCAGTGATCTTTCCTTGTAAACCTATATTCTGTTTGATCAGAAGGGATCAGAGGAAGGGAGGAGGGCCTATACTAGAGAGGGATTGGTGGTATTCCTCTGATCCTTCCTCACTTGTATCCTCCCTCCCATTTTGGATGGCTTCACACTTCTTTCAGTGCTTTTGCTTTGTGTTGATCGGCTCTCGTCCTCACTCTCTTGTTAGCTAAATATTTTGAAGAATAGGAAGCCATCCATCATTCCTCCTCCCCTCTTCGAGTGTTTTTGGTATTTTATTAGTTTTTATGGTTGTGGTTTGAAAAAAATTATTTTATAAAAAATACTTTTAGTTGATGTTGGTTTGATATTTATATATGTTTGGTTAAAACTGTGGATAAATTTGAGGTTGAACAAAAAATAGTTTAATATATTTGGTTAAAAAATTATTTTTCAAATTGAGGTAATAAAATAATTAAAAAATATATATATATATATATATATATATATATATATATATATTGATGGTTTTTAATTTAAATATTGTAGATTTAATTATTGTTATTTTATCATGAAATAAATAATATTTTATATAAAATATTTTTTATTGTTCAATTAAACTATCTACAATTCCATCACGTATGAAATACATCCGACAAGGACTACAGTTTTCTTGGTTTTTTAAGCGCGCAATAACATCAAGTAAAATATAATCAGAAACAAAATTTGGATCGCGATTAAATTCTGCAAATGCTACGTCATCAATAAAACATAATTAAAAATAAAAAATTTAATTTAATTTTTTTTTACTGGATCAGACCCGATTCAATGCATTTAGTTTTGGATCGGACTTGGTCCGGCCAAAACAGTAAAGACATGTACCACTGTTTACGTGAATAGTGGTACATGTCTCTACTGTTTACTTAAGTGAACAGTGCAGCTCTCCACACTGAAAGCTGTATTGAGCTATTTTTAGTGAGCCTGTGTTTTTAATGCAGGAATTGTTGAGGCCCACACACGTAAATTAAATTTTCAACCATTATCAAATATTTGTTTTTCGTGATTGGCTTTAAACACAAAAGCAACCACAAAAACAAACAGCATATCCTCTATCCATCCCTCCTAATGAACATAGCCTTGTAAATCTTTATTTAGATGGGCATGTTATAGCCTCGTAGATTTTGTATTTGTATACTTATTTTTTTTATATAAAAAAGCATATTTTATTGGAAGTTAGATGATTGTTAATTTCTTTTTCTCTTTCTTTAAAAACATGTATTTTAAGATTTTTCTATATGCAAATAGAAAATAATGAACCTAATTTTTATGTTTTACTTATGTTTTTTTTTTAATTTATTTATTCAGATACATTTATTATAATTACAAAGAAAACAAGAGCTCTTGGTTTTATACTAAGTTGTTTTACCATGCTTCTCCTTATATTTCATTATGGATTATAATAATTTAATTTTTTTTTAGTCTCCATATCTTTTTTTTTTTTTTTTGCATGACCTGTTTTGTGAGTTGGTGGTTTTTTATCTCTGTTTTTTTTTTTTTTTTACAAATTTGAAGGTTTTTATGAAATTTTAAAATTGATTTGATGCCAATTTAAAGCTTGTATTTGTAGTAGAAAGATACAATTAAAAGAAAACGAATCAAACAAAAAAATGGTGATTATGGATGATGGAAAGAAGGAAAAGTCAGAAGGGTCCTCACAACACAAGTTTAGTTGTAATTATAGATTGAAAGTGGAGAGTGCTTAGCTTCTTAAGGATGTAATATAGCGACGTAGTACATCCTCCTTCCACCCAAACCCAGCCTGAAACTATCTTCCCTCCCCTTTCTCCTCTCAAATGGAACACCACAAGCCATGAACTTACCTCTACCCTCATCCTCTCCATGCTCTTCTCCTTCTTCTTCTCCACTCACTAGTTCCTTCCCTCTCACTCTCCGCTGCCCCTCTCCTCCACTTTCCACCATTTCCAAACTCATCCGCCTATCTCGACTACACACAGCCACCAATCATTTCAACCCCACTACAAAAGACCTATCTCTCGCCACCTCCATCCCCACCAGTATCACCTCATCCAGCAATGACCAAACCCTCTTATCACTCCTTCGCCAAAGAAAAACGGAAGAAGCCTGGGTCCTATACACCCAAACACCTCACCTTCCACCACCCACTTGCCTTAGCCGCCTAGTCTCTCAGCTCTCCTACCAAAACACCCCTCTCAGCCTCAGACGCGCCCAGTCCATCCTCACGCGCCTCCGCCATGAATGCCAACTCCACCGACTCGACGCCAATTCCCTTGGTCTTCTCGCTGTCTCCGCTACCAAATCCGGACAGCTCTCTTACGCTTTCTCCCTTATCAACTCCATGCTCCGCTCTGGCTACCTCCCCCATGTCAAGGCCTGGTCTGCCGTCCTCAGCCGCCTCGCTTCAGCCCCGGATGGTGGCCCCACACGAGCCCTTAAGCTTTTTAACACAATTACTCGCCGTGTGCGTCGGTTCTCTGACGTAACAATGGTGGCTGACTCAAGACCTGACACTGCGGCTTTTAATAATGTGCTCAATGCCTGCGCTAATTTGGGAGATGGTAAAATGTTTTTGAAGTTGTTTGAGGAAATGCCTGATTTTGGTCTAGAGCCTGATATATTGACTTATAATATTATGATTAAACTATGTGCGAGGTGTAATAGGAAAGATTTGCTTGTGTTTGTTTTAGAGAGGGTGATTGAGAAAGGAATTCCTTTATGTATGACTACATTGCATTCGCTTGTCGCGGCATATGTTGGGTTTGGTGATTTGGAAACTGTGGAGAGAATGGTTCAAGCAATGAGAGAAGGAAGGAGAGATTTGTGTAAGATACTTAGGGAGGCGAATTTGGAGGACTTTAATGAAGATGAGGAGAACGAGGTTTTGGATTCGAGTCAAATTGGGGTAAGTGTGTTTGAGAAGTTGCTTCCAAATTTGGTTGAAGTTAGCAATAGTGAGCCACCGTTGTTGCCGAAAGTGTTTGCTCCTGATTCGAGAATATTCACGACTTTGATGAAGGGTTATATGAAGCAAGGTCGTGTGACAGATACTGTAAGAATGCTGGAAGCAATGAGGTGCCAGGACGATAGCAAAGGTCAACCTGATCACATTACATATACAACCGTTATTTCTGCTCTTGTTAAGGCAGGTTCTATGGATCCTGCTCGTCAAGTGCTTGCTGAGATGACTAGAATTGGTGTGCCAGCAAATAGGATTACTTATAATATTCTGCTCAAAGGTTATTGCCAGCAGCTACAGATAGATAAGGCAAAAGAGCTGCTTAAAGAGATGGCTGATGATGTGAATATTGAGCCTGATGTGGTTTCATATAATACTTTGATTGATGGTTGTATACTGGTTGATGACAGTGCAGGGGCTCTTGCATTTTTCAATGAGATGCGAACAAAGGGAATCATGCCCACCAAGATCAGCTACACTACTTTGATGAAAGCTTTTGCTTTGTCAGGTCAACCAAAGTTGGCTAACAAGGTTTTCGATGAGATGTTGAAAGACCCACGAGTGAAAGCTGATTTGGTTGCTTGGAATATGTTGCTTGAAGGATACTGTAGATTGGGATTGGTTGATGAAGCAAAGACAGTAATCCAGAGAATGAAAGAGAATGGTTTCCACCCTGATGTGGCGACTTATGGCAGTCTTGCAAATGGTATATCATTGGCAAGAAAACCAGGAGAGGCGCTTCTGCTCTGGAAAGAAGTGAAAGAACGGTGGGAGGTGAAAGGAGAAGGGGAGAGTTCCAATTCTGATTCTCCTCTCCTGCCATTGAAACCCGATGAAGAGCTGTTGGCAACACTGGCTGATATCTGTGTGAGAGCTGCATTCTTCCAGAAGGCCTTAGAAATTGTGGCTTGCATGGAAGAAAATGGGATACCGCCTAACAAGACCAAGTATAAGAAGATCTATGTAGAGATGCATTCAAGGATGTTTACTAGTAAGCATGCGTCACAGGCCAGGCAGGATAGGAGAAGAGAAAGGAAGAGAGCAGCCGAGGCTTTCAAGTTTTGGTTGGGTTTGCCCAATTCTTATTATGGCAGTGAGTGGAGGTTAGACCCTGGGGATCCAGATTATTAAGCTCCAGATTCAGTGTAACCACTCTGTATTTGACTGTATAATATGCATGTTTTTTAGATTGAAGCCCACTAATGGGGAAATGAAGACAAACATCTATAGAATATATCTGCTTACAATAAAAACATGAGTTCTGTTGTTATAACCATTGGATTAATGTTGCATACTAACTCATGCCCTCATCACAAGAATCATTAGATAGTAGCTATTTCAAATCTGTTCAGAGAAGGGAATTTAGAGTTCATGCTTTCAAACCCAGACTGCAATTGATTCACTAAAAAACATCAAGTGGAATGACATAGCAGCATGCTTCACGCTATCACTATTCATGATTGCATGAGCTCATGGTTAGTTGTATGATAGGCACCAAGTGAATTTCGTGCTGATGTTCCTCAGGCTATGTGGTAGTGTAATAAAGCGGACTTCCAGTTGCAGTGATACTACAAAATTTGTCCAGTTTCTTTATGAAACGTAGCTCCTTGATTGACTCCGCCAGTAAGAAGATGATAGCACCTGCACAAATATGATGGCTAATCAGAGGTTCTGGTTTCTTATGGATACAGACGTATGCTCAAGTTCACTTATCAGGGATGTGTTGCTTCAGAAAGTAGCCATTCATGCAGCAAAATAATGAGCATAATTGTTAGGGTTTGTTGGGATTCCTTAGTGTTATACACCCAGTGAAAACAGTAGAGCGAAGTTACTAGGAGTTTTTAAAATTATGTCAGCCAGATATAAAATTATTTAGAGATTTATTATTTAAAAATATAATTTTTTTTAGTTTTAAGTAATTTTTTAAATGCTGGGTTATCACAAATTACATATCATCTAATTATCCAGTTTCCAACGATAATCTATGTGAACTACTAATAAAAAATATCATAAATTCTTATTTAAGAGAGAGGAATAGATATACCTATAGTACTAGCTCTCTATCATGTAACTTACGTAATTTTTTTGTCTAATAGGTAATCACAAAATAAAAATAAAAATAAGAGGCATAACTTACTATTTATAGAGAAATCTGAAAAACCCTATAAATTGATAAAAAATAATAATAATATTTATATATTATTTAAGAATAATTTTATAAATTTAATCAATCAAGTACCTACTTGATTATTCTAGGACTAGAATTATAATCCCTAAATTAAATACATTTTTGTGCTTAATTTCTAAAATTATTTTCAATCAAGTCATACTTAATTAAATCATCCTAGTTTAATTTTTGACTAATGGTTTTTCATGTGTGTGATCTATTAGGTTCCTAATATGTTGGCCTAAATATAAATTATAATTTTAATTAAATAGAATTAAATAAATTAAACAATTTAATTTATTATCAACTCAACAATTGATTAATTTATATTTGAAAATTAGATGCATCGTCTAGCAACGTGTCATGATCCCCTAAATATTAGAAAATTCATTAATGGTTTGACTTAACCTTTCAGTGACCGGTTTCTTAGTGTAATTAATATTCTTTTATCAATAATATTTCAATTTAACATTAAAGCATGTAGTATGTCTGCCACGTTAAATCATGTTTGTTCTCTATATAATAGTCATTGATTATTTGAATGAGATTTGAAACTCTTTTCAAATCTCATTCCACCTTGACCAAGGATTTCTCAATGTAATTAATATTCTTGCATCAATGATATATTGATTTAATATTAAAGCATGTAGTATGTCTGTCATGTTAAATCATGTTTGTTCTCTACATAATAGTTATTGATCGTTTGAATAGGATTTGAAACTCTTTTCAAATTTCATTCCACCTTGACCAATGATTTCTCAGTCAATATTATTTGAGAACATATGAAATATTTTCTCTAATTCACCTTAATTCACCTAGGGTGACGAATCATCTCTTGATCACTCAAGTACCTTTATATAGTTCATGTTATACCCAATGTATACCCTTTTATTATATCGATTAAGATAACATGTAACGGGATCAAATCATAATATTTTTCTATATAAGATAACTTGGTGATATCAAATCTAAGGATCACTTACACAATTATTATGTCAGTCTTTCCATAGACATAGGTAATCTCTCAATATGAAGTTCTCAAGAGGATCAGTTCAGTGTGCATATCTTATGACAAACACCTACATATTAGTTCTAGTTATCTCTTATACCCCAGCTTATGAGAATAATTGCTTCGTTTCATAAAGGAAAGAATATAATATGTATTAATCTTTACAGCTCTAATAAATATTCAATATTTAAGAAAGTATCGACCATGAATATTTTAGAAACAATACTTTGATGCAATATGAA
>Ga0307517_10005107_pt1 | contig 19943 bp, 7 predicted proteins | sample 23_EM_MG_FD_194515 | JGI IMG/M metagenome (GOLD analysis project Ga0307517, IMG submission 194515) | Populus trichocarpa ectomycorrhiza microbial communities from riparian zone in the Pacific Northwest, United States - 23_EM | ecosystem: Host-associated > Plants > Roots > Unclassified | place... | reverse complement strand
ATAAAAAAAAGGAGTAAAAAAATAGCAATAAAAAAATAAGGATTAAATTTGATATAATAAACAAATAATATGACACTTTTTAAATTTTCTTAGACCAGTGCAATTTTTGAGGAGAAAAAAAAAAAAAGAGGGAGGAGAAAAAAAAACCCGCCAGAGTCCAATCATTGTGCCACTATCGACACATGTTGCATTACCATGAAAAGAGCGGCGTGACACTTTTAATGTCGTTGCAGAAGTCAATATTTGGCCATCGAGATACAACTCACGTCTCGCTTGAATAGCGTGAGAGCCTCCCACTCCTTAATACTTAATTATTTTATATTTGCTAAATTTACTTTAAATTTTCAAAACTGAACATCAATTTAGCATCAAATTTTACCTCGAAGTCACGTGATTCTTGTAAATAGCCAATAAAATAAGCCACTAAACTATTTAACTTTTAAATTGAGTACAATTTTCAAACTGGAATGATTTGCTGGTGATTCCCATGATATGTGTTAAAGTCATAGTTAGCTGCGGAAAATGCTTGTTCAGATTGAAATGTTTGCAGAAAGAAAATAGAACTTTAACCAACACTCTAATTAAACAAAAAGCTACATGTGTTTCTTGCCAGCTGCGGACTTCTACTATGGCTATGTTATTGGAAAGGACAGGCTTCCGATGAGTGTAAAAATTAAAAAATTATGGCTGTTTACCCCCTCCACCTCTCATTAAAAAATAAAAAAAAAAGAATCACGTTAAGATTATGGCTGTTTACCCCCTCCACCATGGCTATACTTTAAACGTTTGCACATTTATCTTTTGTAGCTCCACATTTTGGCAGGGTAAAAATGGAGAGAGTTTGCTAGTCTTAACTCAATCACATTTTATTTGCGCTTATAATAGAAAAATAGTGCTCCTAGATTTCTTGCTCCTTTTTCTTTTTTGTTTGTTTAGTAGGGTAAATGATATATCATTTATTTTATTTAAAAAATAAAGAAAAGATGCGTGTTTATTGTGGCAAATAACATGTCGTTTATTTATAAAGATTTTATTCGTTAAAGGCCTCCCTTTTCAACCGTGTTTCTCACCTAAAAAACATATTATAAACATCTTAAACACCTTAATAAATCTATTTTTGATCTTAAAACACTCTTAAATCAGTTAGAAATAAAAAATAAATAAATAAAATAATTTTATTTGATCCCAAATGTACTTTTTTTTAATGAGATGAAAGTTCATTGACATCTTAAAAGCACTACTCTCGTGAAGAGGAGCCCAATAAAACTAAGAATTGTTTTTTTTTTTTGTTGGAACATGTTCAACTGACTATTTTTTTTTCTTGTCTCTTATTTTCCAACAGCTTTCTCTTTTTTCTTAGAAAAATTTTGGATTGGAACTTTAAAAAATAAAGTTTAGGATTTAAAAGTAAAATCCTAAAACAAAAGAGAGAAAAAAATGAGTAAATGGAGAATTTTGGGACGGCCATGAACTTCTTTCTATGGATTTGATAAAAAAAAAAACCCTGTTATTTTTGTTTTATTTTGATCTTTCTTTTTTTTTAATTATTTTTTAAAATGGCCTCTATTTCAATTATGAAATTTTAGAAGATATCTTGAATTATAAAAAAGAAGAAGAGAATATCAATACATAAAACATATCACAAACATCATATGAAATGATAAAACAAAAAAAATAAAAAAACTGATCAAATTAAAAAAGAAAATAACAATACTGTTCAATAAACATTGTTGTTCATAGTGAATCAAGGCATTTAAAATACGTTTTTTTTATTATTTATTTTTTGCACAATGCACAATGCACTTCTGCATTTGCAAAGGTACACACTAATTCATAGTGATGAGTCACAACTTCATATATTATTTAATGTATGAATGCCTTTTCTTGCTCCTACCAAACTCAAATAGAAAAGGTGAAAGTGAATCAGAAGGATCTCCCTATCAAAATGATAGAAAACAGGGCCCGCAGGCAGATCAACATGGAAGCTTTCGTTTATTTATTTAATTACTCCAGCAATTAGCAATAATTTATTGGACTGATGGCCGGAAATTAGTTAAATAATTAGCAAGTTATGTATAATCAACACTATCGGAGCATATGCTTACTTACATATATAATTAATTATCCAACCTTATAATAATATATTCTAGCCACTACTTGAACAGTACTAATATTGCAGCATATATTTTGATTGTTGACCCTCCAAGATTTTATGGAAAACATCTCTCTACATTTTTTTCATAGACAAATCTCCACTATAAAGTCAAGTCAAGCAAGGCGAAATTAAGGGTTGCAGCTCAAGTTCATCATAAAGAATTATTATTATTATTATTATTATTATTAACATGATAGACCGGTCAATCGTTTAATTATAATGTGAATTAAATGGATACCGTCAATGTAAACATATGCACAGCTCAACGACAACATATATACGAAAAGAAAAGAAACTTTCTGCAAGCTACCATTTAGGGAGTAATTATTGTACTTCTTTTTTTGTTGGTGTTATTCTCACCTCCTCGTTGTTCATGACTAATATAATATTCTTTTTGTGGCATTTCTTCAATATTTATAAAGCTTAATTAACCCAAATTATAGGTCCTTAAATTACTTAAATACTTATAACTAGTATCAATTAAGCTATTATATATATATATATATATATATATATATATATATATATATATATATATATATATATCAACTAAAAAATACTAATGAGAATTTAATAAATCTTCCTTGATCCTAATATTTAAACTAATTATAAAATAAATCATATCTATTTATATTTAACATGTAGTCTGGATATAGATGCGTGGTTACTATATATGATATATATATCAATTTTTATATTAATCATAAAAAAATCTCATTGTGCTTAAGAATCTAGAAAGAGTTGTGTCTTTAGTTGACTTGTCTTAAAATATTCAGGTTAGTGTCTCCATATACCCTAGGTATATTTTCTAAAATATTCTCCTAGGAAATCTTCATACATGGATATTATTATTTTCACTTATAACTTTCGTAAGTTATAACATTATTGTAATTATATCAATATCTTACTTTACGAGAAATGATAGAGGACATGAAAAAAATATATCACCACCGATATTAAAAGTTTTTTTTGTATATAAAGTTTGTTTTGTATTGTCCTAGTGATTGTTTTTAAATATTTTTTTTTCTAGAAATACATTGAATTAAAATATTTTTTATATCAGCACATCAAAACCGTATAAAAATACAAAAAATAAATCTTAAAATCTCTTTTCTTTTAAAAAGGCTTTTAATTAAAACGTACAAGTAACCACCATTGAAATCAAGCAATAATGAAGCAATCATAACAGTGAGTCTTGACTTTTACGTGGTCGGTTGTTGTTGTTAGTTTGCTTGACAGAAATGTTTATCTGTCTGAAAATCAACACTATTCCTTTGCACCATTATTCTCAGGAGAACCTTCAATGGGTCAATTTTCCTCATGAAAAATAGTGAAGTTTTTGGGATATGATGACTCGAAAAGGTTGAATTCTTTCAGGCATTGCTCTGATTGTCCTTTTGCCTTTCTAATTGTCTAGCTCGGACCGTCCACCCTCCATGCCCATCATTCTTTCTTCGTTTTCGGTGGCAAGATGTTGGAAAATCAACTCACCACTCAACTCGGCAGCTATAAAGAGGAAACACAAGATACTTGCTATGTTGGTTAAATCTAAATTATTAAATTGAATTTCAATATATATCCAGATAAAAATCTGATATCCTACATTAAAAGTGAGCGTTCAAAGTCAGGATTTTATGAGTTGTGATGATCGCTGACCTGTTATACGTGTTTTGAGATGTCAGACTCAGAAAGAGACTCGTGTTACCAGGAACAAAACCGTGAGGAAGATAAGGTTCGAAACAGACAATATACGGTAAGTTCAACCGAGCTATTACACCTTAAAAAAAATGATTTATTTCTTGCATCTAATTCCGATAATTATATTCAAAATCAGTAGTAATTAGAATATTTGAAATCATGTTCTTAAATAAATAAATAAAAAGAATTAGAGAATCTTGTCTGTTCCTGTTTAAAACTGTAGTTGTGATTGTTTTTAAAAGTGCTTTTCATTTTAAAATGTATCAAAATGATATTTTTTTATTTTTAAAAAATTATTTTTAAGATCAGCATATTAAAATGATTCAAAATATATAAAAAAATTAATTTTTAATTAAAAAATTAAATTTTTTTAAAAATATAAGTTGACCCTTACAAACACTGTCTTGCTGCTGCTCTTAAAGGTAATGCACGTATTATAACAGCTGTTTACATATATACATCGTATTTCTCTCTTTCTTTATCTATCCATCTATCAAATCCAAAACCACCACCTACTACATTAATGTTCTCTTTGTGTGTGTATAAAGTTTCTTTTCTCTTATTATATATATTTTATATATATATATATATATATATAAATTATATCAGTCAACAACTTGCACGAATTGAAATAGATAATAAAACTTATATCCTATGATCCGTAGCTATCAATTTTTTTTCCTCTCTTAACAAGTTTTCAATTTGAATATATGCTTGTATCGTGTGGTGCGTCCTAAAATAACGTAGCGTGGTGGTAAAGGGCTTGAGATCTGCATAGCAGGTCTCGAGTTTGAGTCAGGGCGTGCATCTCTTGTAAGAGCCTGGGACAGTCGGGGTTTTACTCACTTACCTGGGCCCACAAAGTGCGCTTTCCGGAAAGTGGGGTTTCCTCGAATCTAAAAAAAAAAAGTGTGGTGCGTGATTTATTTTTTTAGCTTTTAATTTTTTTGATTTATTTTCATTATCAGTGAAATTGTCATTCGGAATTTGAATTTTTCTCATTCTTATTATTTTATTATCAATAGAATAACAGATGGAATTTTACATTTTTTTTTACAGAATTTATGTTCGGATAGCTCATGATCGATTTATCTATGAATTTATTGACCGAATATATTAAATAGCCACTCAAATCAAAGCCTAACCTATTAGGTCTAGGTGAGTACAAAAAAAAAAATATACTTTTATATTAATTTACCAGCTCAGCTTGCTCTTTTCAAGAAAAGCCATGAGTACAGGTTCACTGCTATTTTATATTATTAGTTTTGACATAAAATAGGATAAGAAATAGAGCGTTTCTTTTCTCACCGTCGTGCTGCCTCGCATCTTCTCTGCCATTCTCGGCTCTACACAGAGAGCGAGAGTTTCTAGGGTTGGTTTTAGGAGATGAGGAAGCGAAGTAGAGGAAAGGAGTAAGGGGTTTTTGGGAAACAAAAAAGGTGCCAGCCATGTCGAGTCAATCCCTGCCCTGCCCTGCCCTGCCTTGCACGCTGGTTTGAAAATAAACGAATTTCAAATTTCTTCTTTTTCTTCTTTGGCAATCCCTATGCTTTGTTTTCTATTGGACGCACATCGACAATGAAAAATCAGTGGCAAATTCCTCAGATAAATTGGTTTTCTCAAGATGATTTGTTTTTTTTTTCAGCAACTGGTTTTTGTTGTTGATATAAAAAAGAACAATATATCTAATGCTATTTTTGAAAATAATTTTATATTATTTACATGAAACGTGGATTGTGGCACAGCAAAATTATTTTCAGAGCATTACCTGATAGTTTTAAATCTTTAATGCTTGCTAGCTTCTGATCATAAGAATTTTGTCGTGATTGTGATTGGCGTAGACAACAAAATCATAGCAATGCCAATTATGCTTCCTTTGATACCCTCATGGAATACAAAGACCGCGTTCCACCATCATGAGTAACACACACATAAGCTTCATGAAAAATATGCCAAAGTTCAGTCAACAGTACTGTGGATGCTAAAAATTGACCCTTCAAATCTTCATTTTACTCGCAGCAAAAACAATAATTAGGTCGGATGATCACATTTTCTTGGCCCTTGCACGGTTTTAATTTGGAATCTCACTGGCAATCTTGTTCATCAGGGCTTAATTTCCCCCCGAATGTTCTAATGATGCTGACAGCATGCATGTACCTTGTGGTCTTATGACTGAAGGTGTTTATTGTTGCTTTGGCTTTAGGAAAAATATATGCCGTCTAATTGCATGGCAAAAACAGCGATTCTATAATATCATTCTTGAGGTTTTTCTTAGTGGTTTAAATACACTGAAGGGTTATTTGAGCTGCGTGTTAGTAGAATAGAATCAATTTTTAGTATTTTTGTGATTAACACGGGTAAATTTAGTCTTTGGGTTGGTGAATAAATATATAGTTGTTCACAGGATAATTACTCTAGATCTTCTGGTGTTCTTTTTTTGTTCTCTTGCGTTCATCATAAGCTGAACCTTGTAGGGTTAATATCACACAGTTCTCTCAACAGCTAGCCCGTTAATTATTAGTTAATGTTCGTTTTTTTTTTCTTCAGCACCTGATACATGCATATATAACGTCGTTTTGTGCTTCATCATAGTGATGCTCACATATTTGTTAGTCTTGGTTCCAAAAATCTTAAACAAGCTGTCAATGCCATCATTGTCGAGTAAAAAGTGGGTTCTTCGATATCACATTTGGAGATGATTTATACAGATGATTATTGCATGAGCTTTCCAGGGAGCATGAAGATTTCTTGGCAGCATTTCGGAAATTAAAAGTGACTCCATTTATACATAGCCATTGAGTTCCATCATTACATTCCTGTTAAATTGTTTTTTAGGTTTTGATCATCATAAAGTCTTGTATATTTTTAGACCAGTGTGAAATGAATGTGGCTAGGATTGACATCCTTTTCTAATGAACATTATAGATAATATTCTGTCAATCCAAACCATTAATTCGAAAATTATTCATCTAGTTTGTGGTTGGTTTTTCAAATAATTAGGTTGGCAGTAGTTAATTTATGTTCTTTATGGGAAGGTCAATGGCCACCCTGAGCATGCAACCTGCTAGCAACAGCTACTCTCCTTTGTTTCCTTGCTTCCCATCTTTGATGGAAAGACTTGGTCCGAAGGTAATTAACATTGACTTGAGTAATTAGGTTAGTTTTACGTACCGACTCAAATCTCTCTTTTTTTTCTCTTTTTTTTTTCCATGCAGTGGGAGGCTTAATAACTTTTTAGCTACACAGTAGGAAATAGCCATCCCTCTTACATAATTACAATTGACAAAACTGTAACTTTTGTGCTACTACCTCAAGTCATGGATAAAATAATATTTTAATTACTAGATAGAGTTCCGAGCTCGAGACATCTCAGCAATACTAATTGAGCTATAACTGATAATTAATTAGCCAATAGGCAAGTTACCTAATTGTGTCTTTATGAATAGGGTGATTCTTTTTCGAAGTCAAGCACTATAAAGCTGATAATTGAACTCAAAGTGGGTTTTGTTCATTATCTTGGAAATCCACCGAAAATGATGTGCCGACCAAGCTATTCCAAGTCATGCTTATGACGAGGAAAAATAATTGATCTTAAAATTAGAACGAACAACAAACAGCTTGGCAAAGAAAGGATCAGAAAAGGTTGGGAGAGGAATGAATGTAGAAAATCCAAAATCAACAGAAAGCCTTCATGATCACCAAGAGCTTCACTAAGTACAGACTGAAAGAAAGAGCTTGATGGCAAGTTAGATCTTATAATCTCCACTCTACATTAATGTATATGAATATTATCAAAATCCTATATATGTTTCCGAACTTTCAGCCTGTACTAACCCAGAAATTAATATTCTACCTTATATATATATGGTCTCAAATCACATTATTCATGGCTTAACCTTCGTATCATCGAGTAGAAGTCTGAAAATCAGAAATGTTTTCAGTAATTAATCTCTAAATATTACCTTTGACTCTAACAATATCACATGAACAAATTAAAAAAAAACGGGTGCTTGATTCTTTAATTAAGCACAAGCTTCTTTCAAAAAGATACAAAGATTTTTCGCTAAAGTACTACTAATATATTGATTCTCATTCTTTACAGAACATGAAGCTCCTCTACCTATAAAAATATGTGCAGGGCCAAGGAGTTCATCAACCCTAAGATACTATCATCTATCAAGAATTCAGACGTTCTGAAATAGGTTTACCAAATTGCTTGCAGCATTCCTCAAGGGCTCCATGTTAGTATTTTGGGCCCTGCTTAATATCGATTCTCTAGCTCGAATGAAAATATTTTGTTCATCTTTTCGAACCTGATCTCCTTTCTTTGGACATTTGAGTAAGCTGATATAGGATCCCAAGTCATGAACACATGAAGGGTTTTGCATGTTGAAGAAGTCGAGGACTATTTCAACTCCCACATGTGCATAACATGAACAACTCCATGGAAACTCATATCTCCCTCCTAAAACCCTAAAATTTTCGTTGAGAAAAACCCCTGGTAACTTTGTGATGGGGTCATTAACATTTACAATTCTTAAAACTCTTACTCCTAATTCCTCACATCTCTCCTTGAAGCCTAAGTTTCCTACTCTTGGCCCTCCGAAAGAAAAAACCGTTACTGGTATGTCCAGGTTCGGGCCGAGCCTATTCAATCCAAGCTCGGCAATATCATATGCAAGAAGAAGAGCCAGTGAACTTCCCATGCTATGCCCTGACAAGGAAATGCTAAGTTCCTCACCTTTGTACCTGTTTAAGAGCCTTGATACTTCGGATAAAAGCTGTTCGCGGCAGCTTTTTAGTCCGAACTTGTCACCACTTTCATTTGAAGTGTACAGGCTCAAAAAACCAGACTCTACTTTCACGTCTGGGCGTGGATTATTGTGGTCTAGCTTTGCTGGGGTCAGCGAGCTCATGAAATTTGCAATCCACTCTGGGTTTGTCACTGTTCCTCGAAATGTAATGACTATGTCTCTCCTCCCAAGTCTCCTAACTGCATCATCTGAAGATACAGCTACATATCCAACCCAACGCCCGCAAGAGGGTTCATTTTGGATTGGAATGTTGACATCCGGAGTGGCGTAGATGTACTTGGTGACTTCGTAACCGGGATTTCCCATTCCAACTTCTCTAAACAAGTTCTTCTTGCCATACTTGCAAGTCAAGTATCTTTTGGAGTTGGGGTCGAGATCGAAGGCCTGATAACAAGCAGTGACAAATTCCCCATATCGAATGATCTCTTGCCGGAGAAAAGGGTGCAAGGGTTCGACAAGGCCCTCCCAATTGTTGCAACCTTGAACCTCCCTCCACATGTGAGCCAAAGTAGAGGTTCTAGTAGAGCTAGTTTTGTCTAATTTTGTTGACATGGTTGGTGTTATAGAAGAAGCAACAAGTGACTGTGATATAGACGCAGTGGTTTCAGCAGTGCTCTTATTGGGCAAACAAACCTGCCCAATAGAATGAGACCGGGGTACCATGCTCGCTGAATATGCAACATGGTTTGCACTTGGATTTGGCATCAAGATCTTGGAAGCCATTATGTGGAGAGAGAGAGAGAGAGAGAGAGAGAGAGAGAGGGAGAGAGAGAGAGAGAGAGAGAGAGGGAAGGAGGGAGGACAGAGGCCATAGCTATGGAGATTATGTCATGAAGAGAGTAAGAAAAGTGGATATATATATAAAGAGAGAGATGAAACAGATAAACAACCACACAAGGAAGGAAATGGAAAAAGAAAAGAAAGTAAAGGCATGTTTGGCGAGTGTTTGACTGAGAATCATCTTTTCAAAATTCGAAGGTTGTTTTTTCCTTTTTTCCTTTCTTTTGTGGTCGGTTGGGTTGGATTTCACACACTCATATTTCCTATTCATTCCTTCGTTCCTTTGCTATATATATTTTGATCAAGGGTGAGAAGAGGTAGCCGGAGCTCGAAAATTAAAACCTCCATGCATATCCCTAATTGAGAAGTTGACTTCCACACCTCAAAAGAAAATATTTTTTTGAAGGAGAAAATTCGTACTTTTGGTACAAATGGTATCTCTCCTCTTTCCAATGATAAATCTTTGATTCATTAATTTATAGCGTATTGATTGCCTCATTATATATATATATAAATTAATTTGGGGGGAAAGTATTTTACCAACAGAAATTACTTTCCTTATTTTTACCCTACAAAAAAATCCATTAACCTAATAATTAAGAGGTAATTCATTTTTTTATAAGAACACATTAGCCCTTGACAAATTGATTACAACCAAACTTAATTTTTTTACTTTCATTATTATTAGTTAAATGATTTAATTAGCTTTCTAAGCAAAAAACCATTAACTTTTATTAAGAGGCTTTTTAGATATTTTTATTTTCCAAGCATAATTAAATTACTAAACTACCATAAAAAGCAACAAAAATAAAGCTTCCTTCATTGTTTTTTTATTTTGATTTTTTTGTTATAATCAAGTTGGTTTAAGGATAATATAGCCTTTTATAAATGTAAAGTATTAATAGAAATAAAAAGTGGTTGGCTAAAGTATGAGAGTATCCTATCATTTATATTTAAAATCCAATTTAGTTCTTTTTTTTTTTTGCTACTTAATTTGTTTTTTTATCTTCTTTTGGTTGATTTAGTCCCTAATCATAAGACTTCATTTTATTATTATATCAAATTTAGTTCTTATTCTTTTAATGTTTTAAATCATTTCACTAATTAAATTTTGTTTCAATTTCTCCCTCATCATTTGATTTTAATTTTTTTCATTTGAATCTGGCTCCTATTCTTTTTATTTATGTTTATTTTGTTTTGAATCATTATTTTATTGCATTTTTTTATTAGGCAACGAGTTTCAAAGATTAATACGAGTTGACTTAGCTTTTTTAGGCTCTTTTATAAATTGATTTTCTTTCAATTTTATATTTTAATATTTTATTTTTATGGAATTTGTTTTCATGCTTTTTTTTTTTCGCTTTAATTTCTATAGAATTATCTAAGTATTATGCCTATGGTTGCAAGGTTAACGAGTTAATTTATGTTGACTTGAATTTTTTTATTGTTTTTGTTTTTTCAATTCTATGCCTCAATTGTTTTTGAGATTTTTTCTTCCTTGTTTTTTTTAGTTTGCTTTCTACATATTCAGCCTTGACCTCATGACAATGTTCATTTAGATTGTATTTAAATTATCAAGTTAACTGAATCATATTGAGTTAATTCCCTTACCAGTTAAATTTTTTTCTCTCGAAAAACCACTAGTAATGATTGAATTTTATCTGACTCCCAGCGAAAACATTGATAAACAAGTAGTCACCTATAAGCAGTAGAAGTGCATTCAATCACAAAGTAGGCTCATATCATTTTAAGGATACATGCATGATGTGCCATAAATTATTTTGCATAAATTTCATCACTTGCAAAAAAAGGTAGGGATGTCCGTTGGGAGGGTTATTTATCTTCCTATCTCCGTTTCATATTTGTCGGATTTTAGAATGGGAGAGAAAAAAAATCTCCATCAGATTTGATGAAGGTTTAGGTATACTTCATGGAATATAATTTTTTTAAGTTATAATATAATAGTTGATAATTTATACTCAATACAAAAATAAATATTAAATCAGTAAACTTTCATAAATTAATAATCTGTTACTTTATTAGATATAAATAACAAAAAAATCAAATTCAACAATAAGCTTATTTTAAGATTATTACAATCAACACACACACACACACACACAACCACCGATATCACTGCAGATCTTAGAAAATTGATCACAAATCACTATTAGCATCCAAACAAAAGCAATCACAAATTTATGCACGCAAACAAGCTACGACAAAAAATTAATGATTTTTTATTTATTTTTTTATTATTATTATAAAAAGAAGTATTTTAAAAAACAAAAGTTAATAAATTGTCTTGAAAATATTGATGGATGTTCACGACCACAAGTTTATTTATCATGTTTTTTGAAAATTTTGAGAGGGATCAGGTTGCTGCCCATTTGAGATCATAAATTTTTAATTTTGGAGGGAGTTGCGATTGCAAAAAAACCTACTGTAATTATAATTGTTTTTTAAAAATTTTTTCATTCAAAAATATATTAAAATTATTTTTAACATTAGCACATCAAAATAATTTAAAAATACCAAAAAATATTAATTTCAAGTAAATAAAAAAATTAAAAAATTTCAATTTTTTTCAAAAACGCTTTTAAAACGCAAAATTGATTAAACTATTTATAAAATATAGAAAAATACTCAGCATTTCAAGAAGATTAAAAATACATTTGATCACAGAAAAATTATGATTAAGCCTAAATCATGTTTTTTTTAATTAACAAAATTACTAGGTGCGTATTAATATTTATAATCATGATCTTAATTTTCAAATAATTAGTCCCTTAACAATAAATACTACAAATATTAGTTAACAATATCATAATTTTTAATTTAAGTAAGAAAATAATATTTTTTAAAACTTTTGGTTAATCTCTTTCAACAAGAAATTCAAGTAATAAGAGAAATAGAATTAATGCAATGGATTTCAAATGCAGAGTTACTGCATTAAATGGAAAATGATGGATGTAAGTTAGAGTGAAGTAAGAATAAGGGAAAGAGAAAAAACTAGCGGGAGAAAGAGATTGCGTTCAAAGAATAAAGATAAATTATTTTAATATGTTGATATTAAAAATAAATTTTAAAAAATAAATAAAAATATTATTTTAATATTTTAAATTTTTTTTTGAAAATAAATTACTACTACAATTATATGCAATATCATAAAGATAAGAAAATACTGAAGTGAGAGAGTTAAAAAGAGAGAGGATGAATGGGTTATAAATTCATCACAAATAAATAAAAAATTAAATAATAGAGAAAAAAAATTGTAAATTTTTTATTTTCAATGACCTATTAGGGATTGGAAAAAAAGAAGATTAAAAACATGTTTGTGGGAATTATAACATGTTTATTTTTTTTTAATTAAAAACATGATATTTTGAAATGCTTGTAAAATAGTAATATATTTTTATTATGTTTGAAATTAATTTAAAATTTTATCCGCTGTGTATAGCGAGAGTGATAAAACTAGTAAGTTATAAATTACAATTACTGTTATTAATTAAATTATTTTAATACAAAGCCAAAACATTTTAAATATTGCAGGTGGAGTGCTTTGTACACGACGGGCCTCATTTCGTCTTCTTCCTATGTGCTTATTTTGAGGCCACGAGCTTCTACTCGTCTGCTAGAGAAGGCAAAATTGAATACCACAAAAGGAAAGATAGTACTGTTGCCCTCAATTTTAAAATAGCCAGGGATCTTCTCCATCTATGGACTCTATTTTTCTGCTTACTTTCAAGGTCTGGAGGCTCTTCGTTCCTTTTGTGCTGTGTACTATAATTTAAAAATAACACATCTTCTTGTAATATATTGCTTACACTCTTGCAATTTTTAAATATTAACAGGTTTATATACATAGAAAAATAACACATCTTCTTGTAGTAGCTTACACCTCTAAATATCAACCTCAATTTACTTTCTCCCACAAGATAAAGGTTTAAAAACATCTGTTCACTTCAATCGCAAGTCTTGACTTGAATATATATAGCTCCCCTTGATTAATAGAGCATGTTGATGCTAAGATTGACCTTTTTATTGCTAAAATGTGGTCAATCGATAACTTTCATATTCTTGTGTCGTTTTATAATATTTTTCTTGTAGAAAAAAAAACCATGTGGAGGCTGATCTTATGTGACATGGTCGACTTAATAAGTTAAAAAACAACCTAAAAAATCAGTAAAAATATAGTTTTACTAAAACAAATCTTAAGACAATATCCTGTTTTTAAAATATTGAGATGTAAACATATTAGGTCAACCTGAGTCAACTTGGATTAACTTGTCAAATTCATGACTCAGGTTAAATACCATGATAGCCCCATATAAAGCATATTAAAATAAATTATGAAGCCTCATTCTCAATCAACTCAATATTGAAGAATAAAATTGAAAAAAAAAAAACAAATAATCCAAGTCAACCTGAGTTAGCATGTCAAATCCATGACCTAAGTCATGAGATTCTGATAACTCCATAAAAAGTAAATTGAAATAAAGTATAAAACTCAATTCTCAATCAACTCAATGTTGAAGGATAAAATTAAAAAACAAATCAATGAAATAAAGATACAAAAAGAGACTCAAGTCAACCTGGTTAAACCGCCAAACCCATGATATGGGTCATGAGACAAGGATAACCTCATAGAAAACAAATAAACAAAAAAAAAAAAACTCGGATAAACCTATATTACCTTGTCAAAGTCACGACTTGGGTCATAAGATTGGAATAACCTCATATAAATCAAATCAAAACAAATTATAAAGCACAATTCTCTATCAACTCATTTTTTGAAGAATAAAATTGAAAAAAAAAAAACTCAATCTAAAAAAAGACAATAAAATAAATTGAGTCAACCTGTAAAAACTCGTGATCTGAGTCATGAAACTAGGACAATCTAATAGAAAGTAAATTGAAAAAATCACGAAGCTTAATTCCTATTAAACCTGATGTTGAAGGAAAATTCAATTAAAAAAAAACTCGAGTCAATTAGGTTAACCCGTTAAATACGCAACTTGAGTTATGAGACTGAGATAACCACATAGAGAAACAAATCATGAAACTCAATCTCTAATAAACCAAGTGACGAAGGATAAATAAATAAAACATAGATTTTAAATAAATCAAAGGAAAAAAACTATTAAAATGAATAATATTTTGTAAGGTGGTGCATAGTAAAATCACCACCTCTTTTAGTTTTTTTTTATTTAATTGTCCTCTATACTAAAATACAAAGAAAAAAAATTATTGTTCGGACCCTAAACTTATTTTTATTTAAGATATTTGATCTATGTACTTTTAAGTTTTGGTCATAAAGCTTTATTTTTACCATGATTTAGTCCCTAAGTGTTGAGAGAAGAGAGGGAAAAATCATCAAAAAAAAAAAAGGAGAGAGAAAGTTTTTGACCGGTCATATTTTGATCACAAAAAAAAGAAAAGATGAGGCTTCAATGAAGATGATTTTTCTCTTTAACCATGTCGGAAAAAATAGATGGGAGATTGTTAAGGTTTTTTTTTTATTTCTTCATCAAAACAAAAAAGAAATACATGAAAAAGGATTAGGAATTTGATTAAAGAAATACTTTTTTTCATTCTTAATTCAAATCATTATTTTTTATAAAAAAATATCAACGTTAAACACCTTTTTTTTTTGCATTCAAGAAACCATGTTTATGTCAAAGAAACAGTACAAGAATAAAAAAAGATATCTTTCTAAAAAAAGATTTTTTTTTCAGAATTTAAAGCGTTGCATTTATATAAATTTTATAAACCTCTATTTTCATTCTTATAAGATTAAATAAGATAATTCTTAAAGAGTATATAGCAAAACACTTCCTATTAATATTAACAAAACTCTAAAAGGCATAGAAGAAATATTATACACTCAGACACAAAAACTATTCATTGCTACAATGAAATTGCGTTTTCTCCCTTCAAAGAAAAGATATAAAGCATTTGTTTGGGGTAATTTAGTCTTTTCTCATGACCCATTAATCATTAAAGATTATCTGGGGGGTATATGCATCTTTTCTAAATTTTTAAAATAGTAAAATAACTAAATTTCGCTTAATGTAAAAAACATCAAAGTTTTTGGCTGAGATTGTTTGTCTTTTTGCATTTTAAAATACACTAGAAAGACATTTTCCCCTTGAAATCAAGAAAAAACAAGCCATTAGTCCAGGGGCATTTTTGTCATTTCACTTAGGGTTTTTTTATGCTTGATAAATTAATATTTAAATCTAAAAAGTTGTTGGAGCGTGTAATATACATGTCAGTACATGGGTGGTGCTCACACCCTTTAGGCAGTGCGCGTGGCACCTCTCAATGATGAACTTAGAAGCGTTGGTGCGTCCTCTTCTCCTAGTACGGTGCATGATGGCGATGACAGGGTGGTTTGTCGCCTTCTTCTCTCGTTCTTCCCTAAAAGATAATAATTTTGCCCTTTTTTTAGCATTTCAATTTCAATCATTATTCTTTTCGATTTCTTAATTTTGTTCTTAGACCTTTAATAAAAATTTTGTTGTTTTCAATTTAGTCCTTCAATTCTAATTTGTCACATATTTTTTTCTTCAATTTTCTTTTCTATCATGTCATTTCAATCTCATGACTCAAGCTATAGGTCTTGCGGGTTAACCTGAGTTGGCTTGCCTCTTATTACCTAGGTTACATATCTATCACGCTATCTCAGGCCGACTCGGGCTATTTTTTTTGTTTTTTTTTATCCATTTCCATACTTCCAAAGGTTTACTATCGTTGATTTTTTTTATTGTCTAATTAAAATAAAAACAACATATTAAGCTTGATCAGGGCTGTAACCCGAGTTATTTATTTTTCTTATTTCTTTCAAATACGCTTGTGGCACCTTAACTATTGTTGCCTTTTTCTTATTCTTATCTTGGGTGAATTTGTTTTAAAAATATTTATTTTTAGATAATGTTTCTAATACGTGCAATACGTGCAACCTTGCATGATATTTGTTTTTCTGTTTTATTTTGTTCAATTAATTTCATGTGTGTGTCAATTTTTATTATCGTTTGATTGAATAAATAATTGATGTTTATAAATAAGTCTAATAAACATGATCGGGTAAATATTTTAGGTTGCGAAATCAAATATGTTGATCTACATGTGTCTTTTGATTTTTCAAGTTTTGTTTTTAGTTATTGTTAATGGCTTTTTTATTTATTTTTTTACATAAATGGTTCTTGATTTATTTAATTAGATTCTTTCATAAATTTTTTGATTTACACTTATAATTTCTTATATAAGAAAATATATCGGAAAAGTAGCTAGTACTACAACTATTTTTAAATAGTTCCTTGTAAAGGTAGTCCTAGTGGTGATTATACCTTTTAGGATACTTCTCCCTTCTCGAATCATACATGCCTTCCTGTCATCAACAAAAAATTAAAAGAGAAGGTGATTTTTACTATACCATTCATAAAAAATACCATTCATTAGAATATTATTTGTTTCTTTCTCTTTGGTTTTTTTCCTTTCAATTTCAATTTATCCTTTAAAATATAAATTTATTAGGGATTGAGTGTCATATTTTTCTCAATTTACTTTTTATAAGATTTTTATAGTCTCATGACCTAAATCGTGTCTTTGACAAGTTACTTAATTAGCTCAAGTTTTTTTTTTCTTTTCCTAATTGACTTATTTGCTCAATCTCACCCTTCAATAGTGAGTTGATTGAGATTGTTTTGGTTTGTCTTCTACAAGGTTATCCTCATCTCATGACTCGGTCATGGGCTTGACGGGTTAACTCTAGTTGACTCAAGTTATTTTTTGTGTCATTTTTTAATCCATTTTTCAATTTTAATTTCATCTTTCAACATTAGTTTTATTGAGAATTATACTTCATAATTTATTTCAATTTAATTTTTATACGGTTATTCCAGTTTTAGACTTGGACCAGGGTTTGACAAGTTAACTTGATTGACTTAAGTTTTTTTCTTTTTTTCCTAATTGACAATTCCCTCTAATTTCATTCTTTAAAATTAGATTGATTGAGAATTAGGTTTCATGATTTATTTCTATTTGCATTATATAAGGTTATCTCCGTCTCATGACTCGGGTCATGGTTTTAACAGTTACCTCGGGTTGACTCGAGTCTTTTTTTGTGTTATTTTTTAAAATTTCATCTTTCAAAACTGAATTGATTTGGAATTAGGCTTCATAATTTATTTCCATTTGCTTTCTATTGTATTATCTTGGTCTCATGACCCGGGTCACATGTTTGGTAGGTTAACCCAGGTTAACTTGGGTCATTTTTTCCATGTTTTTTTTTTAATTGTATTTGTTTTTCAATTTTATCATTCAATATTAGGTTTATTGAAAATTAGGCTTTACAATTTATCTTGATTTACTTTCCATGAGTTATTATGATCTCATGACTCAACATACGGATTGATAAGTTAACCTGAGTTTACCAGAATCAATTCAATATGTTGTTGTCTCAATACTTATATATAAAAAATCTCTTCTTAAAATTTTATATTGAGTCAAACTATGTTTTTTCCAACTATCTGGACTATTTTTGGACCTATTAAGTCGACCGATTCACATCGAGTTATTCTTCATGTGGTTTAATTTTTTTTCACTAGAATAACTATTAGCAACACTGAAAATTTTTTTATGTAAAAACAATTAATCTAACTTACAATGTAGCACATGTCAATTGTACAAACATGACTTATTTTTAAGATGGTAATCGTAGTATATTTGACAATATTTGACCGTCGTGTCATATTTTTTAAATATTAATGATAATAGCATTTTTTATATATAAATAAATAATAGCAAATTTAATAACTAGGTACATCATCATCAAAATGTAAGGGTATATCAGGTCCTTTAATCTTTAAACTATATATATATATAAAAAGTAATTCCTCTTTATAAAAATGTAAGGGTATATCATGCATGAAAACACTTTAATGCTTGTAATATTTATCTATGACTAGATATCTAAATTAATGCACTTATTTTTCCTTTTCCATTCAGGTTAGCTAAAGATTCAAGAAGTTATGGTAAGGTCCATTCCTAAAATCCCCAGTTGTCAGCTAGCTTCATAGACTGGACTCGGTGAATTTTGACCGAATACTTATCAGAAGAGAATGACTGAATTAACAAAATTAAATAATTCATTACTTTCTAATGGATACAGCCTGAAATACTCTTCTCTAAGGCTAAAATATTTTCTTCTTATTATAAATATTATTATATTATTATTATTAATATTATAAATATTAATAATATGACTATAATTTTATCTAAGGCTAAAATTTTAGCAAACAAGTGAAATATTATTATTATTGGGTGACGTTGTAGTCATACTCAATGTTCTTGAATCTGACGTTGTAATCAAATTCAATATTTTTATAATATTTTTATTTTTATATTTTTATGATGTTTTAAAAGATGAACCACAGTATAGCACATGCTCCCAAACTAATATATCCTAATTGTTTTCTAATGACTGGACTAGATGTATTATAATGCCACACTTGTCGTACGATGTTGGGAAGTAGTTTGAAAATACTCTTCTCTAGGGCTAAAATATTTTCTTCTTCTAGGAAAGGAGAAGGCTAAAGTACTTGAAGACCACATAACAAAATTTGCATCCATTTCTTGGATAACTTTTTTGAATTCCTGATGTCTTCGGTCTTCAAATCACCAAACTCCTCGGATTCTAACTACAAGTACGAGCACGCTTGGCAGAAATTCTTGGCAGTGGAAATGGTCTCCTTCTCCATTGCATCTAGCCTTTCTCATCGCCACCTTCGGTTAAGAAAGCATAAAATTATGCGCAGAGGTCCCTCTGCGTTTTCTTGGAAGTTGCCATGGCCCACTTGGCAGCTCAGGTGTGTCAATCCATAGCAATCTCAAGGCCACTTTCGGTTAGCTAAGAGTCTCAGATTTTTCCAAACTTCAACGTTGTCTTCTCCTCCTCTTCTCAATATCATTTAAACTTCAAAGTGGCCGTCATGGAGGATGGCCGCCAAAATGGCCCCATAGGGTTACTCATGCTGGCAGATTTTGAACAGGAAATTAAGTTGGAATACATACTGGTCACGCCCACAGAGATTTCAACTTTAATTCTGGTCCTCCCTTTTCCTCGGCATCGATTGAATTCAATGAAACATCTTTGTCGTTCCATATATACTTGTTCGCAAGTCATAACTTCTTATATATGGATACCGACTTTTCATATCTGAGGATTAATAGACCTTCAGGTAAGGGCGGAGCTAGGAATTTTTTTTATCCTGGGCTATTAAATAAATATATAAATATTTTTTAAGATTGATTATTAATTCATGTACATGAATTTTTGAAGTTAACAATAAAGTTTTAATTCAAATACACTACCCAAAATATTAAAAAATAAATTTAAAAGTACATAAAATTAAAGCGAAAGTAAAAATAAACTCACTATTAAAGTTACATCCTTTGATGTTTTGTGGAATATAATTCATCTATAATCGAAT
>Ga0307517_10005106_pt1 | contig 19945 bp, 12 predicted proteins | sample 23_EM_MG_FD_194515 | JGI IMG/M metagenome (GOLD analysis project Ga0307517, IMG submission 194515) | Populus trichocarpa ectomycorrhiza microbial communities from riparian zone in the Pacific Northwest, United States - 23_EM | ecosystem: Host-associated > Plants > Roots > Unclassified | place... | reverse complement strand
TCCCTCTCCCCCCCCCCCCCCCTGAAACCTTTAAATGATTCTCTCTTTTACTTGCACCTTGTATTGTGGCCCACTTGTACATGTTATTCACTACAACTGCAGCATCTATATATTCAGTTAGTACTTGGGATTCTTTAGAGGAATGTGACAAGTATTCCTTTCGAGATGCTCTGCATCTAGTAACCTCAACATGTTTCTTTGTAGGTAGGTTACTTTCATATGCTTACTACTTATGCTCAGATAGTAGTGCAAATTACTTATTTTATCTAATCCAAATAATTCATTCTGTTTATCTACTAATATGGTGACCAAAACTATTATGAATCAGAATATATTTTATATGCATGTATCCCAACACTAATAATTGCTACTTTTATCTTTTTTTAAAACAACGATTTTGGATCTTTTTCTTTTGGAAAATGAACACAGACATTTGGAATCCTAAGTGGCTTTACCAATAACCTCTGTTTCTATAGATAGATTCTACTCATTGAGTCTGCTAGCACACACGATCTTTTAACCTCTGATCAAAGTCAGGTTGCACTCTTAACAGCTAGTGCTCCTATAATAGTTTAACCTCTGATCAAAGTCAGGTTGCACTCTTAACAACTAGTACTCCTATAATAGTAATGTTTATAACAATTTAGCTCTACTTTTTAACCTTGTACCTAATGCAAATTAAAAAAGAATAATTCTAATGAAATTGACAATAAGTCCTCACCTTTTGCATATCGAAGCAACCAGGTTTGCTGTGAAGTTTCTGAGTTCCCAATGGTTGTCAGAAAATCTGTTACCTAATCTTTTTGCAACTAGGCAGGTAATAATAGACGGCATTAATTGGTGTAGCTGAAGAGAAAAAAAAAAAGTAACATTAGATGGAAAAGCCCATGAACTTAAATATACTAGTTTTAGGTACTTCCAAACCACCAGAAGTATTAAACTGCAGTGCCAATTAAAAGCAATAAAGACTAGGAAAATCAAAGCAATAACCAGATATGAAACACCCTTCTGAGACTCAGTTACATGGTTGTATAGCCAAATTTGATAAACTGGAAATGAACTTACATAAGGTTCAATATGAATGTATGGGTTTTGAAGAAGGCTTCGGGCAATGCGCATCACAGCAAAGAGAAGAGAAAAATTATTCAGATTCCTTGAAACCTGCGATCATTGTAGAAAAACATTAACTTTCAATAACAAACTAACCATCCCTGCTTAAAGAAAGTGTGAAGAAATGGATAATATTAGGATTCTCGATACTACCTCGTCAGCAATGAATTGTATGAAATAAGGAACTAAAGGGTGCAGTCCTGAGTCTGTGGCCAAACTCACTAATGCTTGTTTGAAGATAGCAGATTCAGACCTCCTCGCAGTAAGCTCTGTGACCTTTTCAAAGTAAAGCTGCACATTCACGAATGAAAAACTTTTCGTATTCAAGCATGACATGAACTTGGGATGTAAAACGAAGTATATAAGGGTTTGTTACATATCAAAACCCTCAAAGACCAAAAACATCACAAGTATGGGGAGACAACCAAAATATTCAATTTTTATTTATCTGTCTCTACTTGCTAAAAGGCTATTACAACCTTTTATTAAAAAAAAAAAAAAAAACTAGTAAGCCCTAATAATACTAAATAGAAAAAAATAAACTAGGAAAAATATTCCATTTAAATAGAAAAAAACTAGAAAAGTTTCGTGATAAAGGATAGAAAAAATAAAATTAAATAAGGAAAATATATATTTTCCTAAAAAGCTCTTGCATCATAAATGCCACTAAAAAACTTAGAATGACTAAGCAAAAGGGAGGGAAAAAAATGGAATTGGAGCACATCAAAATAAGCAATTTGGTATTCACCTGAAGCTCTCTTGACAATATGTCCTTGACAGGTAGTTTGACATCGATCGAAAGACCATCATCCTTGTAGTCAGATTTTTTGCCATCAGAGATTACTCCAAGTGCTGCAAAGGTGAAATAGTGCGTCATGAAATCAACAAATGAAAGAACAGCAAATGTTATTAGGAAGAGAAATGTACCTTCAATCGGAACATTCTCGGGAATTGCAGGCTGAACACCTTCAATAGCTAACCAATGTGAGGTAAGAGAAGTATCAAGCGGGGGTTTTGGCGGAGGGGCTTCAATAACCTGCATTTCATCATACTCTTCTTTTATACAAACTAATCAACTACCTAGGAGAACATTACACATTAACAATTTCGCTATTACGTGTTTAAAATTGACGTCTTTGTCATCGATATAATATAGATCCTTATGTCCAGCAGCAGCAGCTCTTTTGAACCGCAATGGAACTTTATCTCCTCCAGAACCAAAACCATAAATTGGCTGCAAAAAAAAGAAGAAATATTAAAAAAACAAAAACCCATTCATTGAATTAATAAGAAAGAGAGTGAGGAAGAGAAGAAACCTCGACATTTCTTAAGATGAGAGCAGTGTCAACATCATGAGCAGTCAAGGCAGTTCTCCTTGAGTGACGCATGCATTTAATTGCCTCCTGGATGATCTCCCGGAGACGGTACTCCACGTCGGGAGCCAGAGTGAGGGAAACATCAGGGGACAGATTCGTGATTCCGATGCCCTGTGCTATCACCTCTATTGCTTCCTTTGCTACTATGCTGCTGCTCATGTTTCCTCTACTTCCCTTTTAGTTTAAATCAGCTTCATATCATCTGCTATCCATCTATCTATCTCTCTGCTTGCAAGTGAGAATTCAATCTGGTTTGTGTCTCCGCCGGTTAGGGTTAACAGTAAATCGTTAGTAATGGCGGAGGTTGGCAGAAGTCATGGCATGGTTAAACAGCAACAACGAAGACTGGCTTTATCGGGCTTCGGGGAAGCCCATTCTATTAGTTTACTTTTTTAGATCTTATTATGAAAATTTATGTTTCATACACAGACAGAAAATTTATCCGAATATCTAACGCCTTCCAATCTAAATTAATCGAACAAAATTATGATTTACTATGACACTTCCTTTCATATTTTAATATTTATGACACTATTTACTGTGAAAAAATTAATGTTGATTCCTTAAATCTTGCTTTTATTTCCTTTGATCCTTAAACTTAATTTGTTTTTAATTTGATCCTTAAAAGTTTTATTTTTTCTGTCAAGATGTTTTCATTCTCTATAAATTAACCTTTTCATGCTCTTTAAATTAACATTTTTATCCTTATGATTTACTATGATACTTTTAACTTTTTATCCTTTTATATTTCACTGTTTATGACACTATTTATTGTGAAAAAATTGTCGTTGATCCCTTAAATCTTGCTTTTATTTCGTTTTGATCCTTGACTTAATTTGTTTTTAATTTGGTCCTTAAAAGTTTCATTTTTTCTGTCAAGACCTTTTCATTCTCTTTAAATTGCATGTAATATCATCTCTTGTGTTTTGTAGATTATCTCAGAGTTGAATGTGGTGTTGATTTTATGTGGGGAGTTTTGGAATTATTATAAAAAATAAAGTTAAAAAAACAAGGACTAGAATTGATATTGATAAAAATTTAAAGCCTTTTTCAAATTTATTATTCAAAATGAACATAAATGTACATTTTGGTTCGTTAATTTACCTTTTTTTAATTTGCTTCCTTAAGATTTTGGAATATTTTTAGATCCAAAACTTTATTTGTTTTGCATTTTAGTTTTTAGACCATTAGAGAGAGTGTGTGAAAGTCATCAAAAAACTTTTGAGGAGAGATAGCTTTCAAGTCCCTGGATTCAGCCGCTAACTACAATTTTGGTATTTACAAAATCATTTTTGAAAAAGGAAATAAATGAAAGTGGTTTTCATCTTATTAGAAAAGATAAATCGGAGTTTGAAAAGATTATTTTTAATTCGATTTAATTTTAAATTTTATTTTTATCTAATTAAAATTTGTTTTTATTGTGTTGTCGGAAACGGGATAGAGTTATAGAGATTTATGAAATGTTTGTTTTTCATGTTTTTAGGTAAAAAGATAGTTGAAATATAGGTTTTTTAGATCCAAAAACTTAGATTATGATTTTTTAATTGTCGAAACAGCCTCTAGTGACCCAAAATAATAGTAGGTAAAAGAAATGTTGTTTGTCCTACCTAGTGATGTGCCATCCATAAAATTTAAATAAAGAGAGAGATTGGACGGACGGTGTGTCATTCGCCTTTTAAAAAGAAAAAGAATAGATGCTTAAACCCCAGTCTTGAAGTGGGTCGGACATGCATGTAGCCCATGCATACTTGACCTATCAATTTGTTTTATCATCTTGATTTTTTTTAATTTTTTATCACATTTTATATTTCAAGATTTTTTAGATAAAATTATTTAAATGATGTTTAAATAATTATCTAAATATATCATTATTTTTAAATAATATTAGTGTCTTCCATGGCGATATTAAAATTTGATTTTTGAATAATTATATATGAATTCAATATGCTTTTTTTTAATGCACATGAAATATTTATTTTTAAATCTTTATTATGTATTTTTTATATAATTATTCTCAACATTATGATTGTTAGTTTTTTAATATATTCACGTTAAAATTATTAATTTATTATTTTATTTTATTAAAACTAGCTTTTAAGATTATGATATGGTTTTGTTTAAAAAACAAAACTTTTGAAGAAAAAATATTTTACCAGAAAAAAGGACTAACACGGGAATGAAATATTAATTAAAGAGATAGCTTTTTATATTATTATTTCAAATTGTTAGATTTTTTTGAATATTAATTTTAATTGCTTACAGTTTCTATAGCTAATGAAAGTTATATGTTTGGTTAACAAATATATTAAAAAAAAATTATACTACCAATTATTTTTTTAATAGAGTTTAAATTATTATGTTTTTGTTGGAACTCCATTTTTTTTTTTTTTTGCCATATAATTAAATGGAAGAAAATTTTGAAAAAAAATCCCACATCACATCACAAGATCAAAAATTATCATATGTATCTATCTTTTAATTTCTCATTTTAGATTCTAATTTGCATTAACAACTCTTTTAATAATTTGTTAATTCATATAATTTTCACTTTGCTTTATTAAATACACGCAATACTTTTAGAATTTTCAATTAAAATTTGTCATTATGCAAGAAAATGAGCTTATAATACTAGCACATTCTTTTCTTGCTCTAAGAATTAACATAGAATCCCACTCACAACATAGTGCAAGTAATTGGCTAATTCCGTCTATTTATTATTGAATAGCTTTACATTGATTCTTTTAACTAATTGTTCATATCTTCTTCATAAAAAAACACAAAACAAAAACAAAACAAGAGAAATATTTGAGTAGAAAGTTATAAACATGATTCAATAGTGCTAAATTGATGTATGATAGGTTAAAAATTATGTTTTATAATCACTTCTCATGTGTAATTTGTACTTATCTTTTTATGCAAACCGATGAAACTAAATTTCAACATATATTTATTTGATTCATTTTTCCAAGTTTATGTTTTATCTTCTATGTGGGTTTAGATAAGACTACCTAATCTTTTTCGTAGTTTATACACAAACGTAAATTATAAAAAGTCATAATTTGTATATTTTTATAAGCTTATATATTGCTCATTAAAATTAAACAAATAAACATACAATATTAATCATGAATCATTTCTTTCTCTTAATTGGATCCAAATTAACGCTTAATGATAATGATACATAAAAATTCATTTGTATATAAAATAAATAGAATGTTCAAATACCCATAACAATGTGTGTAGAAATCATATTAGTGGCGGTTGAAACTTGGAAGCCAAAAAAAACTAATACCGTGACTTGGTGAAGGAAATCTTGCTCAGTTACTATATCAACTCCCCATGTGAAGAACAATACAACAAGGTTTGCTTATATTTTTGTTAATCAATTAGATAATTTTCTGGCTCAAATATGCCATTTGTTTTTTTTATTCTTCCTTTCACAGAGGAGAAACTAAAATTAGAAATTGAATCCCGAGAATAAATAAATAACAACCTCGTAAATGAATCAAAATATGAGTATCCGTTTCGTAAAAAGGTATATTGTTTCAAGTGTTTGCTATGTAAAAAATAAATACATAAAAGAAAATAAATTTGAATGTAAAGGAAAACTTGTAAATAAAGAAGTGAAAAAAAAACAATAATGAAAGATAAATTTGCACGAAAGCTATAAAAAAATTATATATATGAGATTGACCATCTTTTTCAGTACTAGATGGCGTATTTATATTAGTGCAATGTTAGAATTTCATGTAAATACTTAAATCTAATCTTATATTGATAATCCAAATAAGATAAAGAGATTAAATGATGAGTCCCTACTTATTCTGCAAATATCAATTTATCCATTGAGGATTTATGCTTTGAATACGATTGGATCTTTAGTCAATTATGTGAACTCTTGCTACTCTTGCTACATCAATTGATCACTTCCTATCTTTCTTATTTGATCTGAACTTTTCCTATACCTGATTGGTTTCACCATTGATGATTGATTTTAGCTTTCATTTCCCTATATGGTTGTGAATAACTAATGTTATTGCATAATCAATAAATGGATGTTTATTTTTTGTATAAACAATGCTCTTATTCTTTTCTAGACCAAATAAAGGAATATTTCGCTATAATATTAGTTTTGGAATCAATTAAACAAATTGATTATCTATGACATAGATAGTGAGCATTGTTTGCCTAAGATTATCGACCATACTCTCAGTTTCTATCTAACATATTAGTCAATCAAATAATTTTAAATAAACATGCTTTGTCTATTTTAAACGTGACATTTAGGTTTTATAAAATCCCCATATGAAACCTAATTCTTCATCTTCCTTATAAAAACATTAATTCTTCTTTCAAATGACTTAATTATTTATAGAGAAAGAAAAGGATTAAAAACCCTAAACATATTATGTCTTCTTTAAACACCAGAACGACATCTCCACCAAAGAAAAATGATAATTATACTTAGATTAATCATCTGGTTGTTGAAGTGGCAATATTAAAAGCTCTTCAGGATGCATTGCCAGCACCAGCTCGACAATCTAACCATTATAAAGATGTTGGTTCCAGGCGTGCATCATCATGAAATGAGGGGCATGTTGGGCCATCTCAACAAGGCCATTTGAATTTGACTCGGTGCACTACTAACAACCAAATGTCACCTTTAATCTCTCTTAAGACTCCCTTTAATGGTGATTTCTCCCTTATTACTCGGAGAAAGAAGAAGAAGAGCATGAATTTTGACTAGGTGCTTTTTATCTTGGGCTCTCCAGATCCAATTTGGCTACATAGTGTTGCTATCTTTGTAGAATTGGTCAATCGACTCTGGATTTCTCATAAACCGGTTGACCAGTTCCTAGGGTTTTTATTAGGTTTCATTGTAAAATAGGTCGGCCATTTTTAAGGTTACCAGAAACCAGCCGACTGATTCCTGAGATTTTTTTTGTTAATCGATCAACCAAATGTCTCTATTTTAGCTTTTGCTTTGTTTTCTTGTTGTTTTAACTTTGTTCTTTGTTTTGACCTTATGGATTATTGATTCGGTCTTCAGACTTTTACTACTTAGGGTATGCCCCTCGTATCTTATAATTATTTTTGGATTTATACAACTTAACCTTTTCAAAACAAAAAAAGGTTATCAAGTTTTCCTATAAAATAAAATTTTATACCTCATATTTTCTCAATAAAGAAAAATTAAGTAAGTTACAGAATAAAGAAAGCTAACACTCATAGGCATAGTAATCCCTTTCTTCTAAAAAAAAGGTTTTAAAATATTTCTCACTAATGGTTTGTGTGAATTACTATTAGAGATCGAATAATTGAACGACTTGTGGTTTGTGACAATCCAACCTTGAAAAAGTTGATCAAACCTCAAAAAAATACTTGAACTTCAAGTAATCTTCACATAAACCCTAAACAATCCAAGATTATCTAATGGGATTCTTGGAACTCCCAAAAAATTTTAAATTATTGTTTCCACTACATATATATGTTTCGGGAAACCCAGTAATTAAGTTATAAGTGGCTCAACTTTGTCCCTCGGCACTCTCATTTAGAAATGATGGTATAATATATAAGGAACTTGCATATCTCAATAAGGCATATCTTGATCTTCTTTGGTTTTGCCATGATCAATACATCTATTTCTAATAGTAAAATCTATGACCAATTCTCACCTTTGCCGTAGTAAATTAAACCTTACATTTTGTAATTCTTCTTTACAAAAAAAGTCCTTCTAATTTAGGAATAGCCACTGCTAATATCACTTTAGAGAAAAAGGTCGTTATCAACCTTTATCTTTTTATCTAAAAGGTGAATACGATCAACCTCAAGTGCTTCTGGATCTAGTTCTTAAAGATAACAAAACTATTGGTGTCATGTCTCAATGAGTCATACCGTCTGCAATATTTCTTCCATTTAAACTATTTAATAGAAGGAATTGTATAACTATCAAAAAGTTTGATTTCCCCCCATACATCAGTTGGTCAAAAATTTCTTCAACTTTTTTTTATGTCAAAAGAGTATTATTTGCCTTCACTAACTGTTTTGATAGTCTTTGTGTCTTTGCTACCAGCCTTGATATCCTCTTTAGACTTTCTTAATACAACTATCTTGAATGATCTTTCCTTTTTTAGTTCTACAATTAAAATTAGCTATGGTTGATCTTCTTTGAACTCTTTTTAAATTCTGAATTGATCATTGAATAATGAGTTCTACCAGGCTTAATATCCTTTTGTGATATTATGACCTCATTCAAGTAGCCAACTAGGTAAATTCCCTTTAACTTTTTATTTTCTAATTATTTTGCTAAAATCATTTCATAACAAGCAACATCGTTTATAATGGTTTATATATCCAAGTACTTGATTCTTGGCATTCCACTTCCCCCTCTCTAAAATGGATTTGATGCACTCTTGCGTTATTATAGTTGTATTATACATAGTTTTAAAGTCATTAATCAAATAGCATAATTTTTTATAGACTCTCATGGATCATAGAATATCCTGACTAAGTCAGCCAGTGTCACCTCTGGTTCTATTTTATAAAAGTACTCCTAAAAAAATTATATATATTTCTTCTCAAGTATTGATAGAATTGGTTGGTTGCATAAAGAACTAGTGAAAGTTATTTTGATTAGTGATGAGCCAAATAGTCTTAGCTTCATGAAAGGATTTGTGGCACCATCACTACATTGGTCTATGAATTTAGCGATATGTTCCCTTGTTGATTGGTTTTTTTTTAATGAATTATTTGAAATCAACTATTTTTATATCTTTAATTGGGTACAACATGTCCACCATTTTGAAAAATAAACAATTCTACACAAACCTAGCTATTTGTATAATTTCTAGCCCCGTCTCTCTTGTATGTTAGGTTACCTTAACCCTATTTATTTGTCTTCTTAATTACTATTGAACAACATGTCTTTAAGATATAGAAGAGTTAAGGTTGTTGGGCTATATAACAGGCTTGAAGCCGCCCTTATGTTTGATCACGGAGGTTGCTAACTTTGTTTGTTGCAAAGATATGTGATATCTAGAATATTCTCACCCACCCAAAAAAAAAAAAATCAATTCTACCTTAAAGATTGACCATAGCCTCCATGTTACTGTAATAAGTCAATTTTTGTTGTGTTTTTCATCATCAAAATAGACCTCATCATGCATTGGATAAGTTTAATGGCTGATAATAGGAAGCCCCCTCAGCAGCATCCATTGTTGATGACTGGAACTTGGCACAGTTGGCTATGATCACCTCACCACGCCCATCTGGCTCGTAAAAAGGGTGAGCGCAGGGGGCATAGTCGAGCCAATGCCCAATGCTTGTATAGGTAATGACGTTGAGAGAAATGGGAACATGTGAGACTACATGGAGACACCAGTGCAATTATATGTTGTTACGAAGAAATAGACAATGAAGAATATTTAAAAAAAAAAACAAAACAAAACAAAACCACTAAAACAACAGAGTGATGGTAGGAAAAAACAGACTAGCAATAATGTAAACAAAGGAGCACCTCTCTTTAAATTATACATGAACAAATACCAGCTAATTGATAAGTCAACAACTAGTCTAGCTTTTTTTTGTCTTCCATCGCTTCCTCTTCTGGGTGTTAATTACATTTACCAGAAACGCTATCGCACATTAAAAAGGAAGACAGTAGGTCTTGAAGCGATGGAACAAAAATAAAATTGCGGTCTTAGTTCACCAGCATATGATCAAATCCCCCACCAGCCTGAAGTCCCGGAACCACCCGATTCCCTCCCACGTTGTGAAGCAACTGTTGTAGCCATCGCCTTGTTGTTGGATCTTCCTGAAGAAGTTACAATTTACAAAGACCATGAAATTGGTTATTGACGGAAGAAAGGAGGGGGATGGGGGAGGGAAAAGAGATACTTGATTTTGAAAAATTATTCCAGGGAAATAAATAGAGAACCTATACATCATTTGAAACTCCAAATATTGATATTCCTGACACAGTTAACTAATTTTTGTGGCATGGAACACAAATAAATTTCTTTTCCTAATTAGCTATTAATATTTTCACATAAAACACACAAGATTGCATCCAATCAGCAACGTCAGCAAACCATGTACTTGGTTAATCATGGTGTCGTGATTATAATCCCCATCTAAAGACTACCTTCAAACTTAAAAAGAGTGGTTCTAAAACAACTCATGTTTCGATTAAACATAAAGATATGCCACATGATCAACTTCATCGATAGAACAATCAAGCACATGCAATTCAATCCAACAGCCAGATCATGCACATCGCAAACTGTAGGGGTGAAATTTCTATCAATGGGTTCAAATGCATCTACTCCAATTGTTGCTGTCAAAAACAAAAACTGGCCTATAAAAGCAGCTGTAGAATCTCAATCAGTGTGGCAGTAATCAAGACAAGGTTGCTAACTGCTAGTTAGGAATTTCAAACCATATAAAAGGCTTGCAGTCCTTGCCTCAGTTCAAATTCACCTAATTATGGACAAGCTAAAAATCACCATCCTCCAGATGACTCCTAAGGTAATAGAAAAGGGATTAACAATTACACAAGCTGTACTTACACGTAGGCAGCTACTGAAGGTGGCATCTCTCAGCATGTCTGGCAGGCAACTTCGCAATGCATCACAAGCCCTGAATTCCAAAGACAAAAAATTTACAATGGAAACATGAAGTCAAAACAAATAATTTATAAATGAAGAATCATCAACACAATCAAAGCAAGAAGTACAGAGCCAGCTGACTGCTTGGAGCCCTTCTTTATTTGGAAATGTAACAACCTTGGATTATCTGAAAGTCGAAGATAACATCGGATAATATGTTTTAATAACCGTGATGATGGTTGTTCAGCAAGTGCTGCAACCATGTTCCCCAAAACTCGGCCCACTGCAAAAAACCGTTCTGCTGTAGTGCAAATATAATCCAGGCCCACATCATCCAATAAAATCTTTTGAACTATAAATGTGGCAACCTGCCAACAGAAAGGAGAACTCTCGCTGAAAGATTATTATTCACAATTATCTTATCACATGTATAGTGACAAGCCATTTGTTATTTAAGAACAAAGGAGACAACTCAATCATATAGTCACAGATGCCAAATTAAGAACCACATGTCTGTAATGTGTTTTCAAACATCCCATCTCATTGATATTACAGGTTCATGAAAATCATACTCTCCATTGCATTTCAACAAGAAATCATATGATTGAACAATTGTACACATAATTGGTATGAAGTAAGTGCACAGATTGAAACTTTCAAGAAGATCCATATTAGCAACCTCAGGACTATTTCAAGGAGCTGCATAGCAACCAAAAGAATCGAGAGGAACAAAAGAAACAGGACATTGTATCATTTCATTCTGAAAGGGCATCCCAAGATGGAAAACATTTCAGAGCTGGTGTGAAGAAATCAGAGCAGATAAACCCGTTTCAATATTTTGATAAGTGAAAAATGGTAAACGAAAACATTAACCCAACTTTCTGGAAATCTAGGTTGTTAAAAACATAATATAGCTGATGAAGTTTAGGTTAGTGATATCTTTTGCTTCCACTGGCCTTGAAAACAAGTCATTTAAGCCTACCACGACTTGAAAAATAACATACAATTAAAGAAATTCATTTCATTGTCTGAGCAAGGAAATGTGATGGAGTAGCTATGTTATTCTTGGAGAAACACTTCAGTTTGGAAACCCAAAGCTACATTAATTGATTCCTTATCAAGCAAGAAGTTTTTTCGGTCAACAATTACTGCATATTCTGGTGAATCAGGAGCATTTTGAGTAATTATGAGAATTACCTGAAGGTCTAGTCTTCTTATTTAGGATTTTGGAGTCTTCGTCTTTAATAGTTTATTCCTGTTTAGTTTCTTTGCTAGTCAAGTGAGGATTAGTAATCCTAGTCTTAATCTCTATGAATAAGGATACTATGTTTTATGTTTCAGCAGAGTTGATTTATGAAATAAATTGAGTTTCAGAGTTATTTTGAAAGATTGGTGCCTGAGGTTTCTTCTCCTTTCTCTTGTTCTATTTTCCCGTAATAATTCTTCTTTCTTGCTTAAAAGTATTGCTGCTGCAGTAACTGAATCACTGTTCACAGCCTAATTTCTCCTTCTTGCTTCCTAAACAAGCTTTATTCTACTCTAACTCCATAAATAGCAAACCCTAGCTCACCACAAATCCTTTGTATAACAGAAATCTCAATTTGTTCCTACACCAAAGTGCTGATAGAAGTTCAATAAACTCTACAATTAAAATTAACCTGGGAATTCTACACAATAACTCTATACTATAACTCAATATTTTTAATACATTGAACTCGGATATTTGAAAGACATTTTTTAAAGCACTAAAGTTTTTCTTTAAGAAAACTGAATAAATTCATTATCACCAGTGGGTCAGTTGTCCGCCAAACAAACATCCAAACAAAGGCATAAATGGTGAAAGTAAACAGAATCAGCATAAGTTTTTTGACATATTTGGAAAAACAGAAGGATGTAAAATAATAACACTCAACTGTTTTTGACAATTCACTTCCCATCTCCATAGTACGCAGACACAGTGGAATAATCTCAGTTGAAAGAAGGAAACTAATAACTTCTGTGTCATCAACCTGGTAAAGAACAGAGAAGAAATAAGATCAAAATTTCGAACTACTTGATACCAAAAGCAACAAAAATATGAGCTTCAATGTAGAGATCAATGAAACAATATAATGTTTGTTTGCTTGGATAAATGTTGACCTGCTTGTGCCATGTGATACATAGAGTGATGTGGATAAATGCACACAACCATACATATATCATTCTTTTATGAGAAACCGACCCACACATATATTGTTCTGTGAAGCTATGATGGTTAACTACAAAAAGGTTCAGACATTGAACTTTAAAATAATAAAGAATGTAAAAATCACGAGTTTGAGACATAGGATATCAGAACGGATGAAGTACCTTCACTAGGGCACCAATGACACCTAAACTAGTAAGCCTCAGGTACTCAAAAGGCCTTGATTTGCTAGTTGTATTCAGGAAAGGGTACAGATATAAAGGTATATGAGCTGCAGTGGAAAAAAAAATAGTCACTTGGAAGAATACAACACATTAATCAGAATTTATCATCTCCACAAGGTAGTGAAAAAATTATTCTTCCCATAAAACAAAATCTGAGGAGATAAATATAAATTAACTGTCTAAACAATTTTTTTTTCACAATTGGGTGTCTCAACTTCAATTTTTATCAATTGAATTGTTCAACTATTGATAAAGGTACAATTAAGTGCCTCAGTGGACATCAGTTAGGAATTTGCTTGTGTTTTTTTTTTAAAATGATGACATGGACACCAAAATCTTACAAGAATAATGGTTAATGTTGTGAGTGAGCATAAAATTTGGGATGTGAATATGTGTTTCTTGGGTTAATTGGTGTCATGGCATACCTAGAGTGATAAAGACCTAATTTTTTTGTAAGTTTTTGGTGTCCATGTCATCATTTAATGGATATGTCAACAAATTTGCTAACAGACATTCATTGAGGCACTTGATTGTGCCATTATTAACAGATGGGCAACTCAATTGATAAAAATTGAAGTTGAGACACCCAGTTGTGAAAATTGAAAACTTCACACTTTATATATTGTTATCTCAAATTTGAGCCACAATCAAAACAAGAATAATAGATTTTTCCTCTCAAATGTTATTCAATTGAGTAAACGAGATAAAAAATGTTACCATTGAGGAACAACATTCTTGTGTCTGGATGTGAAGCCACACACTGTAAGAAAATATAAAATAGATTATAAGCATTATAAATAACTAAGAGCTGGAAATAGAATAAAAGGAAACACAAAAGGTAAGATGACTTAGAATGTCCACATTCACACTTCAACATTTGTCCAAGTGATTAGCAGGCAAAAAACAGAAACAAGCAGCATATCATGAAATCAGAAAAAAAAATGTCAGGTATATTCCTTTTCTTCTCTACTTCTTATTTTTAGTTTTGAGTTTTCATTTTTCTCAAATACTGTCAATAAATACTTTAGTTCTCTGGGAAAACACTACGATACATAAAATTCCACAAATAATTTAACCATTTATAGAAATGCTTTGAAAAATAATTTCTACATTGTCCCCCTTCTATTAGATGCATTTAAATATAAACACCTACAACATCTCCTCTATGCTCAAACATATCAACAAGTTGGCAATAATTATCGTAATAGATAGCCACATGGAAAGTGATATTTGAATCTGTCGAATGCCAAGCATTTGACATTCGCAATATTTCACAAAATAATAAAAGTGAGATTCGTGCAAGAAGCCAGAATATTAAGTCTTTAATCATTCATAAATTGAACTTTTAACCCCCACGCCACCAAAAGCATTGAGAATGTGAACATATAATACTACTTCATTTGAATACCTAGAAGTGTTTCAATATCTCAAATCATAATCTCAAAATGGGAAATATATGCACAGAATAAATTACCAATAAAGGGAAAGAAGCAAAGTTGAAAAAACTAAAGTAGAAGTATACATAACAGCAACCTAGGGAACTACAAAAAAAAATATTCTGACCTGAAGAAGAGCTAGAGCATTACAAACTCGATTTGATTGTGCAGGACTTAAGTTAGGTGGTGACAAGACAGGGTATATTGAAACGATCTCCTGCAAATAACAGGAAAAGTTGAAAATCATGGAAATAACATACACCAAGCACTTCGAGTGTTGAAAAGTTTTAAACTATGTACATTTTCTGGAAAACAAAAGAGCAATGTGTCAAGGACACAAGAACTACTAAATAACACCAGTGGTGTTTATTTTGCTTATTGAGCTCCAACCAAAATTAAAACAAAAAATCACGCAAACCAGTCGCATAGGTCCAATTGACAAGCTAAACTAAAAATCAAGAAACAAAACACAAAAACAAAAACAAAAACAAAAGTGCTCCAAAAATAAACAAGCAATAAATATTAACTCAATTATGAATGGAATGCAATAAAACATCAACAATTTTGCCCAGTTTGAACAGATCATAGAGAAGCACTTGTCGTATCCTTACAGCACGGAACTTTCTAATTCACGCACTTCCTATCCTCGATATGATACATGTTTATTCTATTTTTTGTCAGCATAATGCATTAAAATCATGGGAAAATAGCAGAGCTTCTATAATTCCAATTGAAAAAAATGAAGATTTGAAGTTGTGAAGGAAATTCTACAAGCTAAAATATATCACAATTCAACATGAATGAAGAGGGAGAATAATTAAGCAAGGATCTGATAATATCGACTTCAAATGGCATACCTGTAACAGTGCAGCAATAGTACCAAAAGAATTCCACAACAATGGAGCCAAATCTTGAAATAATTCTCTCTTCTATAAATGAAAACAAAAACAAACACAAGTTTATTAGGCATACCTGTATGAGTGCAGCAATAGTACCAAAAGAATTCCACACGAAAGGAGCCAATTCTTGAAATAAATCCTTGTTCTAAAAATGAAAGCAAAGGCAGACACTAGTTTATAATGGCAGCACTTGAATGTTCAACAACTAAATGGAATAACCACACAAGGAGAAAAAATGGTAAGATCCGCACACAACAAGTTTAAATGAAGCTATTGCACATGGACCACCTCCAGCTGTGTATGTGTATCTATTTCTTGTTTAAGCATATATATTTAGAAAAGAACTGGTGTACAAAGTAAATGATAAACTTTCCCCTCTCACATGTATACAGCCAACCAAGGTAAAGGTTCCTTTTTATGCAAAACAAACTATCAGGTAGCATCCAACGATAATGGGCCTCCAATTTAAAAAGAAAAACTCACATCCTGTTTAATTATAAAATGTTCTATTGCATCAAAAGTTTGAATATGCCTTGAATTCTAAGTTTCACTAGTTCAGGGGTGGCCTTTTTCTTCCTCAGCTGCATAAAATGGAGTAATAACCACAAATCATGGGTGGTGCCGAGCTAGTGACGGATCTGTTTGAAGCCAATAATCATACATTTCCTTCCTATTCAACTGTCTATAGTAATTTATTATAGCTGTTTTACAAAAGAATAATTCTCATGAAATTAACTATTTTTTCTTAAATAAAAACAATTAAAGACACTGAATTCTCTTTTCATAATTATGAGGGTTTCAAACAAAATCCTAATTTTTCAATTCTCAATTTCTTCCCTAAGAAACAAAAATTAAGCCATCTACTTGGTAATGCTGTTGTTACCTTAGAGAGTTCAAGAAGGGCGTTTTCACGAAGATCAGGACTGCTTAGGTCAAGAACCAAGTGCTCTGCTGATGCCATCTTCCGGTCTTTGTTAGCCGGAGCTCCGGCTACTGCGGCGGAGGCTGGATTAGACGCGCTTGGGACTCCGAACGGTGCGTTCATCGATAGAGATTGAGGAAGATTGGCCATTCGATTTTTTATCAAATTTAAATTTTCTTTTCTCGACCCTGGGGTGAAGTGAAATGAAATCGAAATGTCAATACACCGAGAGAAATTCCCACACGCATGTAAAGCACGTGTCAACTGTCAGTCTGGACAAAGACTGAAATCCCCACACCTTTTGACAAGGCCCCGAAATTATAAAATCATAAACAAAAACCAAACAACACACAATTGGGAGTGTTTGGCGTTGTGTATTATTTGAAAGTTTGTTTGGGAAAGAAATAAAGGATAGGGAAGGGAGGTTGATATATATATATATATATATATAAAAGCTCAATATATCTTTAAAATTATTTGTAAGAAAACACAGTTATAATAATAGGACATCATTCATAGTTTTATTTATAGAAGACATCAATTATTTCACTAAAAATAAAATACTTTAAATTTGTCAGAAAATAAATTGTTTTCTAAATAGTAGTGGTTTCATAAAAAATAAATTCTTGAAAAACAAATTATTTTTTATATCCAGTAATGAAAAATAAATTGAAATATATTTTTTAATGTTTGATCATATTATAAAAAATAAACTGGAAAATTATTTTTTAATATTTTAATTATTTTTTAAATTTATCTAATATATATATAATATTAGATGTAAATATTTGACCACTTACAATAAAAAATAAGATATGAAAAGTGCTATGATGGAAAAATAATAATTTATTATATTATATATTTATATATAGTTTATTTTATAAAATATAACTATACATTTGATATAAATACTTTAAATATAATATTATAGACATATAACCTTGTTAATATTTTTTAAATAAAATATATTAGTATTTTTTAATTTTTAAAACCTTGTTAAATATTTTTTAAGTAAAATCTATTAATATGTTTAGTTGCATAATGAAAAATGGGTTGGAAATAACTTTCTGGTCCTTGGACATATCAGAGAAAATAAGTTGACATTTTCAATTATTTATTTTTTTTAAATAGTGATATTTTTATTTTAAAAATATATATTTTTGGTGTTTGGAGAACATTGAAAATAAATATATTTTCTATAGTATCCTAACTTTTTTACATGATTTAAAATATATTATTATTGTATAACATAAAATATTTTGTATTCGAATGTATTTTCTAGCAATATTATCTAAATTAAAGTCAAATTACTATACCTTTATATTGTATGTTAATATATCCTAATATATTACACAATATACTAAAAGGGCTCGGTGCTCCTATTACTGTTTACATAGACACAAAGCACTGTGAATTAGAGCAGTGTAATGGCAGCCTAGCCCTTGACACAAAGAGTTGCAAAGACAACGGGCACCTGGCATTGGCGCTACCTATACAAGGAAAACTGGTGCTAGGGTTGCCCCGCCATTGCGCAGGGCAGACCCGAGCGTCACCTGGCGCTTGGGGCAGCCTAAGTGCCACGTGGGCCAAGGGCAACACAAACGCCAGGTTTTCGCTTCTCATTGTTATTATAATATTATTACTTATAATAAAAATATTAATATTTATACCACAAATGATAATATTTTTAGTATTCATACTATTAATTATAAATAAAATAATAATATTTATAACACAAATAATACTATTTTTTATATGAATATTTTAAATTTTAGTAAAAATAATAATATTTTTAACGCAAATACTATTCATTATAATAAAATAATAATATTTGCAACACCAATTATACTATTTTTAAGAGTAATATTTTTAATTATAATAAAAATTAAAATATTTATAACAAAAATAATACTATTTTTTATATTAATACTTTTAATTATAATAAAAATTAAAATATTTAAAATCCTTCATTAAGACCCAATAGAATTGAGTCACACAAGACCCATTGAGCTGGGGTTATGACGTTGGGACCTAGATAATCAGGCCCTTTGCGATGACCCAAGTGTGTGGCTCTACCCAAGCTACCCTATCACCACGTGGCGCTCGGATCTGTACGTGGGGCGGGCACGGCCAGGCTCACCTAAGCACTCCCAAGGGCCACATGACGCTCGAGTCTGATTGCTACGGAAGGGTTGCCTAGCACCACGTTGCGCTAAGACCGACTAAGCGTCAGGTGTGCGCTTCCCATTGTTATTATAATATTATTACTTATAATAAAAATAATATTATTTGTGTTATAATTATTATTTTTATTATGATTAAAAGTATTAATATTAAAAATAGTATTATTTTTGTTATTATTATTTTTATTATGATTAAAAGTATTAATATTAAAAATAGTATTATTTGTGTTATAATTATTTTTTTTATTTGATTAAACGTATCAATATTAAAAATAGTATTATTTTTGTTATTCTTATTATTATTTTTATTATGATTAAAAGTATTAATATTAAAAATAGTATTAGTTGTGTTATAATTATTTTTATTTTTATTATAATTAAAAGTCTGGAGGCGTCCACACCCAACTCGAAGTTGGTTCTCGAGGCGTCCAGACCCACACTCCAAGCTGGGCGTGGACGTGTCCAGACCCACCTTGGAGTGTGGGCCTTGACGCCTCCAGACTCACGCCTAACCCCCCAGCTGGGTCTGGACGCGTTCACGCCCAACCACTAGGGGTGAGCAAAAAAACCGATAAACCGAGAAAACCGGAAAAAAAATAACCGAATTAACTGATTAAAAAATCACAAAAAAATTCCGGTTCGATTCCGGTTTCTAAAGTTTGAAACTGATTGAACCGAACCGGTTCAACCAGCCATCACTTAAAAAAAAAAAAAGCAAGTATAAATACCATGCTTTCTAACTCTAGAATAACATTAAGTCATCAGCTGCCGCCCCCCCTCCCCTCCCTTCCCTGCATCTCTCTCATTTCACTCTCACTTTACTTTCTGGCTGGTGGGCCGCCCCCCCTCCCCTCCCTTCCCTGCATCTCTCTCCCTTCACTCTCTGGCTGGTGAAAAATCAAAGCAAAACAAGTTGGTCGTCGTTGGCTCTACTGAGACAGAGAGTGACGAAGAAGATTACTTGGCTGAGTTAACTCACCAAATGACTCACTCCACCCTTGAAG
>Ga0307517_10005105_pt1 | contig 19945 bp, 33 predicted proteins | sample 23_EM_MG_FD_194515 | JGI IMG/M metagenome (GOLD analysis project Ga0307517, IMG submission 194515) | Populus trichocarpa ectomycorrhiza microbial communities from riparian zone in the Pacific Northwest, United States - 23_EM | ecosystem: Host-associated > Plants > Roots > Unclassified | place... | reverse complement strand
TTCTGAACGTCGTTCTTTCCATCCCCCGCGTCATTCATGCGTTATGTCTCAAAACGATGAGGAAACCTCCTTTTTTGATCGGGAACGAGATAGGTTATCGAGAGAAATAACCTCGGTGCGAATATCCAAACTGTGAATGAATGGAATGTAACCAACCCCTTCGTACTTTGATCAGGGGTTCGAGGAGCTGTTGTCGTCAACGAACGTCTTGAACCGGAAGCTAGAGGAGGTCCTTGGAATGACAAAGGAATACGACACGATTGCATCTCTATGGCATAGTTTCTATCAGCTCATGAGCACCTCCGGACAAGAACCCGACACATCTGAAGAACAACCTGGCTTGCCTGGAACTGGAAGCCATGTCGTGACAATGAAGCAAGGACAGCAACAGAAATGATATTGAATTGGTTCTAGCTTTGTTGGTAAGAGTCCGAGTTCGGAAACAAAATATTCAAATTTATATGAGTTGTTGGGACAGCAAATAAAGTACTACAGAAACAGGAAGTCGTATTCATCAAATCAGATATCCGCCCAGTTTGCAATCTGTAATGAAAGTGAGCTTCAAGGCGAAACGATAAAACGCATGTAAATCTGACCCAAGAGAAGCCATTGAATTCTGCTTGATCCCGCGAAGATAGTTGCCCGTGGACTGGGGTCAACGTTGGTTGTTCTCGAGTAAACTCTTCGTCAAAGTTACTTGTGTCGGCGCTCCCATTCTATGAAGATGTCATGAGGTCCCATCGTTTGATACGGAATGAAAAACCTACAATGGTTGGGAAGTATGGAGGAGGTATGCGTTTATTCAACACATCATCGAAATTCACATCTTTGAAGAACGGCTGTCGTTTGAGCTCTTCGGCATCCTCCTTCCCAGAGCCAAGGCGTCGGGTGGGGTCTCGTGTAAGGAGCTAATGACAGTCAGTTTGATTGAGATAAAAAAAATTTGGGTACGTGAGAGGGCACCTTTTGTAGTATCGAAACCGCGTCGCGCGGCATAGTGATGGGGTACAGTGGTTCATCCTCCAAAATGGCGTCAAAGATTTCATCCTCGTCATCTCCGCGGAATGGGGATTGCCCAAGCAACATTTCATACGTCAAGACGCCAAATGCCCACCAATCCACAGCACGACCATAGCGTTGCTCCAACAAGATCTGCATTTTAGAAGAAATGATGTATAGATTAAAGAATTGCAAGCAAAACAGAATAAGACCCAAACCTCGGGTGCCATAAACTCAGGCGTACCGCAGAAGGTACTCGTAGTTTGTCCATACCACATCTCCTCCTTACACAACCCGTAATCAGCTACCTTGACATGGCCGTCCAGGGTAAGTAGGATGTTGTCCAGTTTCAAATCGCTAAATATCATGGAAGGGTAAGAGAAATACCAATCGAACCATGAGTAAGCGTACCGGTAAATGATGCCATTCGCATGGAAATACTCCAGAGCAAGGAGGACCTCAGAGGCATAGAACTTGGCTTGCCTCAGGGAGAACTGCTTTCGCTGGATGTGCAACATCAAGTCACCACCGCTCACGTACTCCATGACGAAATAAACTCGAGTTTCCGTCTGGAAGCAAGAATGTAACCCAAGCAAGAAGGGATGCCGTTCCCGAGCAGCCGCCAAGAAGACGCGCTTTTCTGAACGCGTGCTGAGACAACAATAAGTCGGTCATAAATGCAATTCACGAGAATTTCTATACGCACCTTTCTACTTCGTCGTTGTCGATGATAAACTCTTTCTTCAAGACCTTGATAGCATAAAGACCATTGGTTTTTTTCTCTTCCGCCAACATGACCTTGCCGAAATTTCCTTTGCCGAGTACAGCCAAAAAATTGAAATCGTCGAGCCCCACTTTTCGCTTCCTCGTGGCCTGTCGTGGTGGTGGTTGTTGCGGCAAGCGCTGTTGGGCCTGAGGTGGCAGCGAGCCTTGGCGGGCTTGGGGGGTCGAAGGTAAACTTTGTTTCATTGGGACTGGACTCGAAATGGGCTGGGGCTGGGGCCGCGGCGGCTGGACAAACCATTGTCAGAATCTGCAAGAAGGACATTTATCAATTATTAACATACAGCATATCCCCCTCCAGGATAGCCAGCATCCCCCGCGGGAACTGGGGGTCCAACATCGTACGGGCTCTGTGATCGACCTTGCATGGGATCCTGAGGATAGCCAGGAGGTATTGGAACTCTTGCTCCAGGGGGAGGCCTAATCGGTTGTTGTCCGAATGGAGGGATTTGAGGTGGTTGTTGCTGGTACTGCTGTGGTTGTGTTTGTGGCGGTGGTTGTTGCTGCTGGTAGTAGCGAGGATCTTGGGGATATCGATCGGAGGGAGGAGGGACTGAGGCTGGTCGTCCATAAGCATCGGCAGAAGGAGGACCTATCTCGGGGCCACTAATCTTCAAGCGATCCACAGCCCCAACCGTCGAATCCAGCGACGGCGAGTTAGTATGAATCTGTTCAGTGTATTGTTGTTGTCGAGGAGGTGGTCGGACTTGTGCTTTATCGCCTCGTGCTCGGTTGATGTCGCGCCAATTCCGAAGAAGTTCGTTCGCGGTTTCCATCGACATACCGCAGAAATCGGGAACAAGGTGAGCACAATTGGCATGACAAGTGATATCGCACTCGGAACACTTGCGAGCATTTTTGCGTCCAAGAGGGAGCATGTAGCCGCAATGACAACACCAATTAGCGCCAATGTTCGTGAGAGGTTCGAAGCGATGTGGTATACGATGATTAATCTTCTCCTCGTCGCCTTCCTAGAATTGAGATTAGTATATGTGTATAACAAAATTGGGAAAGGAAATAACAACTTACACCAGTGTTAGATTTAGATATGCATTTGGTAACGACTTTCTCGTAACATTTCTTGTGGCAGGTATATCGACAATCCTCGCATTGATACCCAAGAGCATTGAGAAGGAAATCATTACAGAAGGCGCATAGCATGAGTTGGTAGAACTGTCTTTGGACGAATTTGTGGCCATTCATTTCATGCACCTCACCCTTACGCTTGCGGACCGCTCCTTGTCGACCGAGACCACCAAGTGGGCCATCCAAAGGTCGTTTGCGAATATTTTCCTTAACTGCGAGGGCATGAGTGAGGTCGTACATGGCGGGTTAATTAAGATTTACCAAAGTTAAGCTGCAGTGCAATGGCGCCAGCAGGTTCGACTGCAAACCATGCCTCAATGCCTTCCGCCGGTTGTCCCGAGAACCCCGAACCGGGATTTCCTGGAGGTCCATTGCCATATCCAAGAGGTGAGTTCATGTCTCCAGACGGGGACTGCACTGGCATTCCAGCTGGGCTATCGCCCGGCATTGCACCAGCGGTGACCCATCCACCTTGCCCATCCATGCCAACCTTCTGCCGCCTTAAGGCATCTACGAGGTCGGTGACGCGAATCCAAAGGAGGCCAATCGGAATAGCATGTGGTTCGCTGACTTGCTTGTCATAAACAACGATTTCAACCTCATTTGCCTTGTCAACAGAAATTTCGAAGTCTTCATTCCATCTGTCAGTGCGCGAGGGGTGCGACTTGGCAAGCTGTGTGCCTTCAACCTTTATCGAAACATAGGTCTCCATCACTTTTGAAGCCGAACGCGAACGCGAGACGACAGGCGCATGGTCGAGTTCACGGGCACCTTTAAGAGTCACATATAGAGTACCAGAAAGGGGTTTCGAGCGCAATTTGTCCTTGCGTTCGCCGTCATTGCTGGTATTGTCTAGAACAATAAATTAGGTCAATCGATGGAGGGGAGAGGGTGAAAGAAGGCTCGCCATTATCGTCGTCTTCGACGACATCGTCCAATATATGCAGGTTCTTATACCGCTTAAGAGCCGATTCCAAAAGTTGAATTTTCTTGTCACTTTCGACTCTCTTGCTTTCAGCGTCAGCTTTTGACTTTTTGTCGCCATCGGCTTGATAAAGCTTCGCCATCTTATCTATGCCTTTCTTGTATTGCATTTCGACCTGATGCTTAAATTCGAGTTGGTGTAGCATTTTGGATATCTTCTTTGGCGTGAATGGAGTGTCCGCTTTGATTAAGTCTAGATTGGTATATTGCCTGGCCCTTGTCGGCCCCCCTTGACTTGGACGACCACCTGGGTATCCCGCTTCTGGGGAGCCCGGGTAGCTCCCTTGAGAGGGATCGTATTCTTTGGGTGGTACCTGGGGAGCGAAAATAAATGAGCGCGCTTAAGCAAGAAGTCGAGGATGATTGACCAACCTGAGGTACTTGAGCACCAGGAAATCGCGATGGATCATCGCGCTGCCTTTTACGTTCTTGGAGTTCACGGAGGGTATCTTCGAAGTACGCGAGAGAGCGTTCGGTCTCCCTGATCTTAGCGTCGTTGCGCCTTAGAACATCCTGATTAGAGGTAGCCTGTCGTAGGAGCTGCGTGGCCTCCAAAATCTTTCGCTCCGTTTGAATGTGTTTCCATGTCTCTGCGATCTTCTGGTCAAGTTCTTGGCTCTGAAAACGAGAAAGCATAGGCTTATGAGAACAATCTGGAGAGATCAGAGAGCAAGGCAATACTGTACCATGACTGACGCATGCACACTGCGTGAAGGAGACCTTGGATGATGGTGATAAAGGTGATTCTTGCGGCTGTGGTCGATTTAGGTGGGGCCCAAAGGGGCTGTGATAACAACCAGCGATCATTTGTAAATGTTTTTTATCTGCTAACCACCAAACTCAATCCGCGACGGTCTAGTATGCCCAGCATTTATTTCAAGTCCAAAGTCAAGACTGTCTCTGAAAGCTGTACCCTGACGTTGATTATCCGACACAATCTACTTGTTGGCACGGCCTCGGACGTTTGGTATGCGATGAAACAACCTCCGCCAGAGCAGTTGGATGTCCTCTTGGCTTCTCAATTAAAGTTCACGATATCTGGGACGCTAAATGGAACCCGGATGTCTCCTGAATCCGTCATGGCTTCTCGCATCGCGCATCATTTTGCAGAATATTTTCGTTTGGTGCGTTTCTTGTCTTGTCAATTTCATGCAGCAAAGTCCGACCCCATTCAGAATGCAGATGAACTCGGAATAGATATGCCGTCGGAAGGTTCTATCACCGACACAGGTTTATTTACTCGTACGACCTGGTTTTTCCTATCTTCATGGGTAGCGGCTCACATCCTGTTCTAGTATTGTGCACAGGATCTCGACCGACACCGATATCACTTGAATTCCCCCCATTTCATCTCAAGCTCGTCGGGTTCGACTTGGATTATATTTGGCAAACTTATCCAAACTCCAGTCGAGGAAACGGGATGCAGCTCACTACCTCGATGAATCCCTTCTCCCGTCAGCTTTCACTGCCATATCTTACTGCTTTGAATAATATTGTAGAGAGACTGGTGACTTTTCAGCTTGTAAGGTTCGTCTACCTTGCGGCCGCATCTGCCAATCTTCTCGATAGACGGTCCATCAATATAGACGATACCCCTTGGTTTTTGGTTCCTGGAGTGAGGTAATGGTCAAGATTCTGTGGTGTTCTTACCTCTGACACGAACAGCAACTCAACGCGGAAAAAGCACTGTCCCCTTCGATCTATTCATCGATACAATGCATCGTAGAACGTTCTACTAATCGGCAATTCCAAATCTCTTGCCAGGAAATGTTAAAGGTGTCTCCCTCTTTTTTTCCTCTTTCGTCAAGGCGTGTCGCTGATGGTTGTAAGCGCTGCGGACGTAGGCTTTCGCAATCCGTGACTTCTGACTCATCCCTATTACGGGATTATCTTGATTCGGTGGCTGAGATTGGCCAAGTATCTATGCCATTTCAAAACGATTCGGACCGAGAAGTCTTCACGGCATCGCTGGAGCGTATCTATCGGCGTGGGATGAAAAGGCGCCACTTCAAGGTTATATGCGCCTGAAAATCCAATTTCAATTTTTGACTGCCTTATGTAGGGACGTTCCTCGATTTGCGTACAAGATAGGAAGAAGGATGACGACAAAATTGATGGATTGACTGGATTCAACATCCTGGAAGGTCATGATATGGGCCTGGACTCTCCTTCGATACTGGGAGCAGGGTATGGACAACTTTTGTTTCGTCTTCGTTTCTGACTATCCCAGTGCTCTCCTTAACGGAAGAGGGGTTATTCTTTTGGAAGGCTCCGTTGGAGGAGAGAGATTCATGGTCTTGGATGACGAACCACAGAGAGTGCTCCCTTTTAGCAGTCACTCGTCGGGCCTTCTTGATGCAGATCTCTGGCTATCTGAAGACAACCGGAGCGAATTCGACGAGGATGGAACTGATGGCTGGGAGGAGAGCCAAAGCTCTCCCGGTTGTCTTTCACCTGAACCTCTTTGGCATCCTGGAGACCTGCTCGTCGAACATAATTACGAAATATCTGCGAATTCAGAAGACGAATATTTTGCTTTCGACAACTTGAACTCCCCACCACTCTCTCCACACCGTGGCTGGTCACCCGATACATTTGCTTCTCAGGAAAAGTCCGGTAACTTATGCATGGGAACGACACAATCGCCATATGATCCAAAGTTTTCTGAGGTGCAAGCCGCTTTAACTGCACTATCTGTTTTACTCACCGTCTTTCAGACATCCCTGGACCCCTTGAACCGAGAAGTTGTTCTTAATTCACCGACCTCAAGTTGCAAGATTCAGAGCCTCATACAATCTGGCGATAACCACTTGAACGACATGATTGTGAAGACCTACTATGTCACCTCGAAGTTGTGGATGACTAAAACTAATTAGTATTTCCCAATTTTAATTTCAGGTGCCACGCCCCGATTCAGTTGTCCAACCTTGGCACCCATCTGAGCCGATGTTCGTTCCTGCTTCTGCGACCGATGCTTTGTATGATCATGGGATCATGGACTCAGAGATTTCATACCTTCCCGGGGCCCTCAATTCAGGAAGCATGCATTCCCAATCTTGGTTTGATTCTCCAACACGACGCCACCCTCTTCACACGACGCAGTTCGAATTTGGGCAACTTTCAGCCTCGTTTTCTGAAATGGCCGTGGACTTTGAAGCCATTGGAATCCTCGAATTGGAAGGGGAAAATGTTTTTCTTGCTGTTGACTTTGACTGACGCTTCTTTAAGAGTATGTAGGCCTTTGTGGTATTGTACTAAGTGTATTACGACCAAATTGTTCACGATTTTGCAGATGGCCGAATTTTTTTGATTTATTCAAGGCGAATGACAAAAAATATCTTTTTTCAACTAATTTGCATGATGGTACTGGCATGATGGTTTTCGACATATACTTTGCAGGGTCTTCATTGAAACCCGGATCTTGTTAGAAGCGGTCCCAGCATGTTTCAAAGTGCCCAAGACGGTTTTCGGCAGAAACAAAGCCGCTAGACGGCAGAACCCGGCATGTGGGAGCAGATTATGAACTCCGTCGCGGAGTAACTGCGGAGAACCAAGCAAGTGGTAATTGACGAAATATAACAGTTTGTTTCCGCTTGCAATTGTAGGTCATCATCATCACCACCACCATCGTTCGAGGATTGTCCCTTCTTCAACACCAGCATTCTGCTGCCGTTTTCGCTTTCTCTCCTTGCCCCAGCTATCGGTTGAGATGCTTCCCTACCAGCGTAACAAAATCGATATCAGCGTAAGTTGACCACTGGGTTGATTCAACGATGGTCATGGTAACATCGTCATGCTTTCTGCAGAAGTTGAACCCTCAGGAGCAGCAGCTTTTTTCTAAGTATGGCAAGCTTCCAACGCACAAGAGCGTGCTTATGAAGATGCAAAAGGTGTGAAGAGTTTCCTCCAATACCGTATGTGCATCCATATGCCTGACTGCTTCTGACTAGGATCGCAAATATTTTGACTCGGGTGACTATGCGCTGTCCAAGGCCGGAGTTGCGCCCCAAAGCACCGTCGGCACAGCAATCCCTAATCCCGAGAAGTATGTCCATTTGCCCATTTAGTGCGACATCAGTTGTTAAGCAAACATATTTCCCAGCATTCCTCATGCTTCGAACCCCAATAATAACGGACAACATGGCCACCAGAGTCTCTCTATTTCGCCAACCAATTCAACAAGCCCCGTCAACAAGGAGAGCGGACTCGCACACGATGAGAATACCAGGGTTCCTCAAGATGACCAGTTCCAAGCTGATTCCGCAACCGAAAATACAACCGAAATCACTGAGGCTGTGGAAGTTAAGTCCATCGCCGACGAGACCGCCCAAACAACAGTGTAATTGGAACCTGTCGGATGCACATCAATCTGGAAGATTCTCTTGCCCAAGTCCTCCAGTGAATATCAGACGTGGTTTGGCTGTCCTACCTCGCCGTCAGAATTGGGTACATGCTACTGGTGTTTTATTGCTCTTTGTCACGCATATTCCATGACCACACCGCCATCCCCGAGACATATCTACTATAACATCCCGACATCTTTTGGAATTTGTGTTGTACTACCACCAATATCGTCCTGTTCGACCTGCAGCTTATTATCAATAATGCATCGTTGTAGAATATGTGGCAATAATTGACGAGGATATGCCAACATGAAGAAATGAAAATTACGTCTTCTATTGTCTCCTATTTGTGGTGAGCGTAACATTAGTCGCGTGAATGTGACAGCATCTCGACGCGTCGCGTGAATTTTCAGCTTTCTTTAACCCAGTATCAATGGATAATTCACTGCGCCGGAAACTGGAGACGGTGTTTCATGAAGCGGGTACTCCCTTGGATGATAAATTGCTCTCAGAATGTACGTTTTCAAGGTTTTTCATTAGATTTGGGTTCAAACCTTGAGCGACCTTTAGGCGTCTCTCTCTGCCAAACATTTGTTTTGGATCCAGAGACTCTACGATTTAAGCTTGAGGCGCTTAATTACACGTCATCAGCGACGATGTCGAAGATCAGGCCAATTACGATGGATTCCTTAATCGCCCTCAAGACGCAGATTCAGCAAGGCCTTACAAAAGAAAATGCGAGAAAGGCTCAACCAAAAACAAGAGGAATTGCCACAGCCCAAATAGATCGATCCAAGATACCCTCTCATATGAATCGGAACGTGGTAAAGCCCAATGCGCAAATGGCAACATTAGTGAAGCAGGAGCACTCTGGAGAGTCGTCGGGGTTGACTGCTCTAGGTAACAACATACTTTCGAATGTTACATTCGTAGGCCCCCCAGCCGATTCTGAAGCGAGGAAGAAAAGAGCTTGTGAGTGATAGTTCGACTGAGATACCTGGGCTCATGTTCAATAACAGACCGATATATGTTCGAGAAAATCTCGGAAAGAAGCGAAAGTATGCATAATCCTTGCGCCGGTTGTCCTCTAATGACTCTTTCTCGCAGACCTCGATCTCATTATTGACGACTTTGCGGACCTCATTCGTGTACATTACGACATCTCGGAGTTCGGTGACCCTTCAGCCACCACCGATGTACGTCCCACATTGCGGTTCTTCTGGACGTCTGCTGAACAAAGTATAGGAGGAGGTTGTTATCGTTGGACGTATTACCCATGATGCAGAGTATGAGCCTACGTCAAAACTTGCAGAAGGAGCCATTACAATCGAATCATCCCGCGCACTTTCGTCGGGATCGCGTATGCCTTTGGTCCTCGATCCCACAATCAAGATCAAGGGCTCTGTGAAGGGTATTGGTGGTGTGGGCATTTATCCTGGCGCAATTGTAGCGTTCAAAGGGAAAAATGGGGGCGGAGGATATTTCCTCGCAACTGAAGTCCTCAGTGTGAGCTGGAATTTTAATATTTCTTTCCTCATTACTCATATCTGGCTAGATCCCGCCACTCAAGCCGTCCCCCGCAGCTCATGGAATTATCGACCCCAAGCTCCATCCAACGACGTCCCAACATTCGGCCTCGATGATCGTTGCTTGTGGTCCATTCAGTTCTGATTCCGACATTTCATACCGACCGTGGCGTGCGCTACTTCAACAAATAAAAGTTGTAAAGCCAGACGTTCTCATGCTCGTGCGCATCTTTCTTCCGTGCCCTACCTTTGTATCTCATTTTTATTATTACTTAGGTTGGTCCCTTTGTGGATGCAGCACACCCGAAAATCAAAGCAGGGGATCTGGACGTCTCCCCAACCAACCTCTTCCGAGCACATTTTGTAGATCCATTAAAGGCATTCCTAACAGCATCACCCGGTAGTATCGTCCTTCTATTGCCTGGTGTCCGTGACCTCGCAAGTTGCCATTCAGCATTCCCGCAACCTGAACTTGACGGAGACATATTCAACTTCCATCCAGTAAATCGCATCCTTCAGTCAATCCTTCAGTAATAATTCTGACATTCCTTTCCATTCGAAAGCGTATCCATCTCCTCCCAAACCCTGCCAGATTCACAGTTAATGACATTGCATTTGCCGCCACAAGCGTCGACTCTTTGTTCCACCTTCGGAAGGAAGAGTACTTTAAACGAGGCATCGAAGTCGAGCCTCTACCTGCAAGTCCCGATGACCTACCGACTGACGCAATGGCCAATTTGTGTAGACATTTGCTCCTCCAGCGAAGGTGCGAAGTACTCTTCCTCGTTCATGATAATGCATTAATTCATGTCTTTTTTTCGGCACTAGCTTTTATCCAATATTCCCTCCGCCATTGGACTTGTCCCATGAAGTCAACTTGGATGTAAGCCATTTCGATGGTGTGCGAATGGTGGACGAAGGCGATCTTGATTATGCACCTGATGTGCTCATTCTCCCAAGTCGATTGAAGCAATTTTCAAAGGTATGCTAAATGGGCTTGGCGAAGGTCGTTGATCCTGACATCTCTGTAGGTCGTTCACTCGACAACAACGATCAATCCGTCTTTCCTCAGCAAAGGGACTTATGCGGTTGTTTCTCTTGCACCTCGCTCGACTGGTACTCCAAAGGATCGGTTAAAGACTGAGATCGTCAAAGTGGAGACAGTCAAATCCGAGCCTGTGAAGACAGATCCTGCTGCAGTTCTTGAACCGATGACATTATCATGAAACATTCAATGCATCTGGGTTTATTTATCTTGCTTTTTTTTTGTGTACTTATTAATAGGCAAGGACATGCTCCAAACTTTTTCTCACAACGTCGTCCAGCCCTTTCCCTATGAGCACAATCTTGCCGGTATCGGGTATACCCATGCTCTCTGCAACCTCCACTTCCGAAATCTCATACATACTACGCACGCCTTGTAACACATAATGTATTCCCTTGTTAGATGTGAACGCGCCTTTGCATCGCAGGATTTGAACTTTGGATGATGGGGCATCTGAAATTTGATTTTCCCAGAGTGCAGTCCGAATCCATTCGTCTAGTTTATCAAGACGTGGCTGATCCAGAATACCGCAAGAAACCTGGAGACTGGAGATACCACGGATCTCATAATGGTTTTGGGGTGGGTCATTTGAATGATCACACTTATCGGAGTGGATGTGATTGTTGAGTTCCTCGCCCATCAGTTCACTTGGAGGTAGTCTGAAGGCCGATATGCCAATGATATGCTTTAGATCGATCTCGCCCTTGATGGTCTTGTGTACGGGTGCAGCGGGATTGATGCGTTTTATCGTAGTTTCTGTTTCTTTGAGGGTGTCCGGCTCCACCAAATCGACTTTGTTGATTAGTACCACGTCGGAGCTAGCGATTTGCCTACCAGAAATTTAAGATTTCTACAAACAAATGGGAGAAAAAATGCATACCGAATGCTTTCTCCAATGTTCAAGTCGTCCATTGCATGATCTTCTTCCATTTGCTAGACAATCGCATCAACGACGGGAAAGAGGAGAGAAAGTGATTGGACAAACTTGCTGTCCGAACACGGCGTCTACGACACAAACAACTCCATCTAAAACGATGTCGGCAAGTCCAGTAGCGTATTCCTCGTTCACCCAGAACATCGAGGCGATAGGACCTGATAAGGTTGTACACTTTAAAATTTATCCCTTGCTGAGCTAGAGAGAGAAAACGCGACAGACCTGGGTCAGCCAAACCGGTGGTTTCAAGGAGAATGTAATCAAATGCGCCTCGTTTTTGCATCAACCGTTCGATAGCGGCTACACCTGTATCTTTGATACTGCAGCATAGGCACCCATTGGCAAGCTCCAGAAATTCTTCACCCTTTTCTGCTGTTGGGTCGTCCGCGGAGGAAACGTTGATGGCTTTGGCTAATTATTGGAGTCCCGGTATAAACGTTTTGCCCTGATCTGCAACGAATTGTTGAGACGGACCTTCAATATCCTGTTCGACAACTCTCAGTAAGGGTGGTGCACTGCGGTTCCCGAGAAAAACCTTACTGCGGTGTCTCCAAACTCATTCATGATGACAGCTATCCTATACCCATGCTTTTCTGTCAAGATCCGCCTTTGCGTCAGTCAGCAAGCGGGACTTTGTACCGCCGATTACAGAGACACACTTGAGCAACGTTGACTTTCCCGCTCCCAAAAACCCACAGATTATGGTCAAGGGTACGCGGGTCGAGCGCGGTAGTTTAGATGCGGAATTTATTTCCACAGAGACGCCAGGGACCTCGACGAGCGACCTAGAAGGGTGAGAAACTTTGGATTGCTTCAATTCCGGACGGCTCACGGTGGCTCTTCATCGGAATCATCAAATGACATGGGGACGTTAAGTAGATTGGATATAGTTGGTAGACCAACTGACAAGAAACTGATTCCATGACATCGCTTCAAAACTCATTCTGACTCTCGTAAAATCACGTGAGCTTAATGGAGTGTGCAATGTAGTAGTGCCGCGCATTCTCTTCTTAACCACCGAAACCCAGTGCTTTTGCTTCCGTTTTTCCTTCTTTCTATCTCCACAATGTCCACTCCAATGTCTGAAGATCAACTCAGAGCGGTGATACAAGGCCCGATTGATGTCGAATGGAGGTCAGTTTTGCACCCCTTTCTTACCGTCGGGGACGCCAAGCGTGTTCAAATTGGTTGATCACGAAACAACTGCTTTTTTTGCAGGTATGAGATGCGCAGGGAGTGTCAGGAGATTCTACCAGGTCTGCTCCTCGGTCCATTCGTCGCCTCCAAGTCCCTGGACACGCTCCTCAGTTTGGGTGTAACACATATGTACCTCACATCTCTCGCCTGAGACGCGTGGGCTCATGCTCCCTTCCCAGTGTGTGCATTCGCGACGCCAAAGAGGCATTCTCTGTGCGACCGCGCTTTCCCGAGAATTTCCAGTATATGGTGCTGGATGTTGAAGACAACGAAGAGCAGAATTTAATCCGCCTCTTCCCCTCGTGTGTTGCCTTTTCTATCTTCCTTGTGCTACTTTGACGCGTACAACCACAGAGCCAAAAAGTTCATCGACGATGCGATCCGGTCAAGGGGTATCGTACTTGTCCATTGCAATGGTACGCTAATTTGCACGAAGTATCATCCAACCAATCCAATCTATCCATTTTTATAGGTGGCATTAGTCTATCACCCGCCTTTGTCGTGATGTTTGTTATGCAGCACTATCAGCTATCCTGGGAAGACGCCCTCCACATGGTGCAAAACCGACGATATTGTATATCGCCAAATGGCGGCTTTTTGACCCAGATCAAGGTCCGTTTCGCCCACAAACGAAAAAAGACTTGACAAATGGTGGATCTTGCAGGAATACGAAGCCATTTACAAGGCTAACGTTGCCCACGCCGCATTCCCTCCTCCCCACCGCATGGCTCCTCGCCGAAAACGATCTGACGAGGATGATGAGGATGAGGAACGGTTAGTATTTTCTTTTTTCTTTTTTGAGGTGAGAGTTTGCTGATCGGCGTTGTTAGAATTGATGATCGGAAGCGGCCGTTGGTGCAGAGCGACTCTCGAGAAGACGAGGACGCGATGCAGACATGAAGCCTGTTCCTATCTGATCTTTCTGTTCCTTCTGTTCTGTTGCTGTCCTCACTCTACCTTGGTTCTTTATTGTTATAAGTCGGAATGACAATGCTGTGGATCACCGTTCTCCTGTTTGCATTGGTTGGTCCGGTGGAGTCTAAATAATATATATGCTCTAATGTTACAAAGATTTGATTTTCGCTTTCTCCTTTTCCTGGATGACACGCTTGGTGTGGACGTCTAAAAATAAATGAACAAAGGAAACTTTTTGGGTTGGTGGGTGTGGACGAACCTTTGCGTTTTACGAGCGCCTCGACAGAGATCCCGGCGAAAACGACGGCGGCACCGAGCCACTGACCACCAGTGAGTTTATGGTTGTATATGACCACGGAAAGGAGCATCGTGAATAATTTACGAGTTAAAGTTATAGTGCTAGTAATCAAAGGTGAGATGAGACGTTTCTTCGAAGAGGAATCTAAGACTCACACTAGGGTTAGGGATCCGAAGTGTTGGAGGGTTTCGAAGATGAATAATTGGCCAAGGGCACCAGTGATTGTGAATTGAATTAGCGGGGTGATAATCGAGGGGTGGGTTCTAACGAAATCAAGTGCACCAGCTAGCTCTGACTGGCCGCCGTCCGAAGGGTGGATGACTGGGATATAAGGTAGAGGGAGAACGGAGAGAATTGAGGTCAAAAGAGTGCAGAAAATGTTTATCCAAAACATCATTTGTTGTCCGGTCACTTTATGTCTTGTGAATATTTCGTCCTGTGTAGAGTTGGTGGCGCCGTCTAGTGCGAGGTTAATAAGGAGGTATGATATGCCAATGAAGTTAGCATAAGGATTTTGGGCCTGCCCGTTTCCGTTTCCGTGTGACTTGGCCTTTTTCTTATTGTCGCCCATGCCCATGAAGATGGTGATGCCTGCGGTGACCATAAATACTACGAGATATTTGTGTGGCGCGAATTTGCGGCGGTAGAGGAAGACGTTCATGATCATTACTGGAACAAGCTTGCACGACTTGCCAAGAACCATGGCTGGGTATGAAATATAGGAAAGAGCGGCAAAGCCAAAGGGTGCTGCAGAGGTGATGAACACGGAACACTGGAGATATCGAAGAAGCAGGGCTTTGCTGGAGTATCGAGTCGAAGGCTTGTCGTGATGCTTTTCATGGTGGTGTACTGTGCCATTATGTGCTTTGCCATTAGTGACAGCGCCATTAGATGTGGGTGGCTCGACGTGTTCGATACCAAGACTCTGGGCAAGGGTATCGGTGGGTTTTCTTCGCAATAGGATATATATCAGGGCGGATAAAGAACTCAACGCGCTCTGACACGTGCCCATGAACAAGGGAGACTTGAACTTTTCAGAGGTCTTGCCATCTATTGACTTGAATGGGACAGACACTGGATGAGATACACGTTAAAAAGAGATGAAAATAAAATAAAGGGAACGCACGTCGTTCTTGTGCAATAGCCCATAGCTGTGGCACATTGATTAATCTGAGTGCAAGTGGTGAATGGTGGATGTACTTGCCAGGAACATAGAATATACTCCGGTGACACATATGAGCAACCTAGAGCGCGATGAGAGTGGGTGGATTAGGAAAGGTCGAGTAACACTACCTGATAAAAGACATGGCTGGAGAAGAGAGAATCGAGTTGGCACTTACAAGTTGTCGCGTCCATACTTGATCGGTTGATGTGACGTGTAATGTCCGATCCCTGGACGGAAATGGGAAAATATGCGGACAGAAATCCAAAGAAATCCAAAGATTTAACCGGATGTTGCAGAAATGACTGGTCGCCAGCGATGTTCGCTCCTACGTTTGTACCTCTCAGAAGAGAAAATTCTGAGGTTTTTTTACGAGTGATCAATTTTCTTCCCCACCGCCAGAACCTCACACAAAGTTGCAAAAATTGGACGTTGCATCAGGAATATACTTATAAGGCAAGTAACCCAGCAATGGCCCATGGGCATCGCTGGCACCTCAATCTGGGAACTTAGCTCGGGTGTCAGCTTCTCGACCGCCGACCGGATGCTAATCTACATGAGCCTTTGGACCGTGGTTATTAATATTAGCCTTGGACAAGCAGCCGTAATTCATTTTTTCATTTTTTTTTTGGTATGTCCAAATTGAATGCCCGATCCAGGTAAGTCGGATCCCTATGCCGACGGAACTGGTGAAAGGTCATCCTTGGGTCATCCGTGCAAAACTTGGCTATTTTGGATCGGACATTGCTCAGTGTCCTTTGCTCGATCGGGGGGATGATTTTTCTCACCAACATATTACATAGGCGACAAACGGAACTATTGCAACTCTTCGAGAACCAAATATGACGCAATGAGGGGAAAAAGAAATGATGAGTATTCAGGTCCCAGGAATGTCACTCTGGGAATTACTGTGCCAACTTCTTATTGTTGGTCTCCAACTCAAATGGAGAGCGGTACATTCTCCCTCAGTTGCCCTCAGTCATGTGGCCTCCCAAATACCGCGGCGCCAAACCTTTGAGTCTCTGTATGTAATTAATTAGCCCGTGTGCACTGCTGATCATATCGGCCCTACGAAACCAAATGGATATTGTCGGTGAATCTCACGGTTTGCCTTCCTCTTCTAACCCGAAAAGTAAACTTTGCATCTATTTGATCAAGTCACCTGTTGGGTCACACGGAATATGAATCCGTTTTAACTGTGTCCATTCTGTCCTTCTCACCACTCTTTCATGTTTACGGGAAACTCATCCAGCACAGACGAATCCTCGTTCAACCAGTACCTCGCGTTTAATGCTCATTGGAGGGACACATCCTCACCACCGACCCGCCAAGGAATACAGGCGCTCGTCGAGGAAGAAGAAGATCAAGAATCCGGCTACAATAATGTCCCTTCGATGCAAAGGTTGTCTGAGGACCACTTGAATCTCGCGAGTCCTCAACCCCATTCTCTTCCTGCATCGTCTTCACATCCTCGCAGCCAATCCGCCTCCCCAGCGGCCAGTTTTCTCTCCATGTTCAGTAGCCCCATCCTAGAGGTCCGCAAACCCGACGATGAGGGCCAGATTATTTCAGGCTACACATTGGGGCCCATTATCGGATACGGTGCGTCCTCTATCATCAGACGAGCAAGTTCGTCCCCTGGTATAATAGCCGCCGTCAAGATCATCCGTCGGTCTGACCTAGCCAAGACCGGAAATGGCCCCCAAGCCCGGAAGCGCCTACAACATGAAGCCTCTATTTGGGCCTCTCTCAGCCATGAGCACATCTTACCCTTATTCTCTGTCGTTCACACATCCTACGCCGACTACTTTTTCACTCTCTATTGCCCAGCTGGCTCCTTATTCGACATCCTAAAACGGGATGGCAGACCAGCACTGCCCCAAGATGAGGTCGGCATGATGCTAAGGCAAGTCGTCAGAGGCATCCGCTATCTTCACGAGGGGGCAGGATTAGTCCACGGGGATCTCAAGCTCGAGAACGTTCTTGTAGACGAGGCCGGTGTTTGCAGAATTGGCGATTTTGGCATGAGCCGAAGAATAGGCTCTCTAGATGACGACAGCGAGGATAACGAAGAGCCAGAGCATCATTCTAATTACCTTCCGACTGGAAACATTCATCGCGCTGTTTCTTTGACAGTTCCTTCATCTAAGAGACCCAACCACCTTCAACTCAATCATACCATCAACCACCATAATAATACACGGCACCGAAACTCTACCTCCACCATGGAGCCTACTCATTCATTTCAACCCGGTTCCCTTCCATATGCTGCCCCAGAACTCCTGCTGCCTCAAACATCTGGAGCCCTCCGTCCACATCCCAGCCAAGACATCTGGGCACTTGGCGTCATGCTATACACACTCCTCACTGGGCGCCTCCCTTACTCCGATGCTTTCGAACCGCGACTGCAAATGAAGATTTTAAACGGTATGTTTCACTTATCGATTTTCCATACAGTTTTCTTACCTGTTACTAGGATCATACGATGTTCCACCAGGCATTGGCAGAGGAGCAGAAAGAATTCTGGGAGGGTGTTTGGAGCGTTCTGTTGCTAACCGTTGGAAAATTGCCATGGTAGATGAAATTGCATGGGGCGTTGGTTGGGGTGCCGAAGGGGACGAAGCCGCGCCAAGTGATGAAGAATCTGAACCTCCCTGTTCCGCCTCTGCTTCTCGGTCTCAATCTCGTTCTCACTCCCAGGCTCCCTCTGACATGGCCATTATGTCTGCCGTTGATTGGCAAGGAGAAGGCCGTCGTTCACGCCCAGCAATTGATACTGCTTCTCGTCGATCATTATCTCGTGTCCAGCGCTCGCACTCAAGAGCTCCAATCTACTCCGATCGCACGACATCTTCAAGGAGCATTTCAAGACACTCTCGACGCCCGTCGCCGTCGTCTGCAACTCGAGCAGGTTTTTCTACGCACGACACCGTTCCAACCCCTTCGTCGGAGTCGGGATCGTATAGCTCATTCTTTGATGAATCGGCCCTCGTTCTTTCTCCATTATCCTCGGCATCCTCCAGGAGCAGAGGTCGTCGCCAGAAGAAATTGCGTCACCCAACATCGACGTCACCAAGCCCGAGCATGGTACCTACCACGCCAGTTGATGGCCCAACAAGCTTTTTGGAACAACCCGATGACTTGCATCTGGACGCCGAATTCTCGAGGGGTCGTTCGAGTCTTCGTCCATTGGTCTCGGACCCGGCGCATGGTGGAGGCAAACACAGGGTTCTTACGTATGGAAGGGAAATGAATGATTGGGTTGCTCACTCCATTCCGGAGATCGAGATGGACCCTGTTCCCTCCACCGACGATGATATGTTGGGACATACAGCCGATTCAAAGAACCGGATTTCGACACGCTCATCGGAAACTCTGTCGCTGGCAGAGACCAGCACTTATTGGCGACAAAGACCGAACAGCTCGCCTCCTACGGCGGCACGTCTTCATTCCAGGACAGACACCACCCCGCCCACTCATTTGGACGCTTTCTTGAATTCTAGCGCCTCGTCATCTACTGCTGCTTTGATCGCTCGAAGCCGCAGCGCGGACGCCCACTAGTTTGTTGCGTCGGACGCCATGTACAATTGTATTTCTACGATCTATTTGGGATGTTTATGGTTTCATTTTGGTATGTTTGCTTCCATCACGTCTGCATTTATGATGCCATGCCCATTTGCCAAAGCCTCACGATCCATCCATTTTGTCACCTTTTTTTTATTTTGTCAAGCCCGTCATGTCAGTGTTTATTTGCCCATTGTCAATGTCCACCAACGTTTCATGACACGTCTACCATTCAACCTCTTCTCTTGTAACATACTGTACAGTATTCCTATCTTATGTCGTACATTTTCATTCTCCTGCACTGGATACTTACGCCCTCACGTAATAGATTGTTGTACGATGTTCAATCTCTTGAACGTCTAAATGAGCATTGGTATACAAGGTTGCACAATGATTATCAGGATACTTTTATAAAAAATATTAATCTCCAACAAGTATCAAACCGTGATAGGCTCTCCGATGCCACCCATCGGCACATCACCTGGATCCTGGACGCTCTGTGACTCCCGAATTTTATCTGCCCGACGCTGTGCAGCTTTCGCTTGGAGGGCTTCCACTTCCGCTTGTAGGGAACCCTATTGGAATTGGATCAGTTTAATGTGGTGCTAGAAGTTGGGTTTTTAGCTTACAGTCTTTGACTCGAGGTCGGAGATGTTGAAAACGGAATAGACACCACGAACTTTGGTAGGTGAGGTTTTTTGACCTGATGGAAATAAATGGGTCCTCGGCGGCAAAGGTTCCACCTGAATGAAAACTTACCGAAAGCTGCTTGGTGGAAGACGTCGTTCATCCAGTCGTGATTTCGTTTATATCGAGCAAGTGCGAGGGTTCGCGTTGAAATCTGATCGATTTCGTCTGTGCAGTTTACGTTGTTCAGTGCGCAAGTCGGAGAGGACACAACCCAAGCGACTTGCCTCCTGAATCCTCTTCTTCTGCCCCGCGGGGTGGTGCTGCACGCTAATTCATTGCAAGACAACAGTCAGACTAAGGCTACGTGAAGAGAAAACCGAAAAAAAACTCACCCCAACTGCTGGATCGCTACGTTGAGCCATGGCAGCACGTTCGCGCTCTCTTCTCCTCTCCAACGCCTCCATGTTGCTGTTTTGCTG
>Ga0307517_10005104_pt1 | contig 19947 bp, 10 predicted proteins | sample 23_EM_MG_FD_194515 | JGI IMG/M metagenome (GOLD analysis project Ga0307517, IMG submission 194515) | Populus trichocarpa ectomycorrhiza microbial communities from riparian zone in the Pacific Northwest, United States - 23_EM | ecosystem: Host-associated > Plants > Roots > Unclassified | place... | reverse complement strand
CTCCTTTTATATGCTAAAATTTGAAACTATTGATTTGATGACTAATTGTTGAGTGGGTGGCCAACTCTTGACTTGGTGACAATCCTTATCTTCTTGTCTGAACAAAACGTCATTGCTAACGTCAGAATTCGAACAGACTTGAATCATGAAAGTTCTAGGAAATTGTCTCAGCTTTCCAGAAAAAAAAATGGAGGTCATTTGGACTTCTAGAACTTGAGATATGGGCTGAACACTGAACAGTGTCTGGACTGCAGGACAGATTCAGACTTCTCTGTTGTTGCTACAATTTGGACTTGAAAACGGCTTTTTTAAATCTTGGACTCCACATGAAAGTTTTAGGTCTATGTCTTAGCTTTCCATCCATATAAAGCAGATCTAAATCTGTTCCAGTTTGGACTGAACCAGCATATCTTTTCTATGTTTGGCCCTCTCTTTATCATTTTAATTTCAGTACTTAAACTTATCAATCAATCCTTTCATTTATGTAATAAGCCTGCATTTATGATGAACATTTACCATAAATTAGGATATCTTATAGTATCAAACTTGTTATTATAAAACATGCTTTAGTTAAGGAGTTATTAATACTTTAAGTGCAAAATACTGATATAAAACCTTGATAAAAATACACTTTTAAGTACTAATCAATTTATGAATTTATGGTTATGTTATACCATAGCTGACTGAAATAAATACAGGCAACCACAAAGAAAGAAAAGTAAATGAAAGGGTGAGAGGAAGAAGAAGGCTAAATAAGAAGTTACAAGAAGCACCTCCGAACCACCTTTTCCTTGTTTCAAAACAAGAATGCTGTCAGCAATCTAAAACACATTCCCATATCAATTGGAGAAAACAAAATGTAAAGAATTGTGGCTATCAGAATTTGATAGGCACACAAAACTCCAATCAGAAAAGGGGCGCCGAGATGGATAGGCCAAAAATTCCAGACTCAAGAGAACTGCAAAATATTGGACACTGGTAAATCAACACATCCCTTATCTCTGAAAAGAAGCCAGGTCCTATTTTACCCAATTAAGATGCGACAAATGCCGTTTCCATGCAATGAAGCAGAAGTTTCCTATATCTCCAGTGAAAAAAACAAAAAAAAAGAGATTCCCAAAACTTGATTGGCATCTTTCAAAATTTCCTCAAATCCTATGTCCTGTAGCTTGAGCCTGAAGATTTTGGTTGTCTTCTAACAATCGGTCATATTCCAGCAGGAGGTCAGCAGACCGTTTGTGAAGGGCAACAACATGGGCTTCAGCTGTTTCAATCTGCTTGTCCTTTTGCTCAGATTCCAGCTTCAGCTTCTTCAAATTCTCTGATAGAGTAGAAAATTGTTCTTGTAGAAGCTTCATTTCCTTGGAAGCTTTGCCTTCCTCCTCTTTAAGCTGCATCTTCTCTTTCTGAAGCCTTTCAACTTCCTCTTTTGAAGATCCCACGCTACTTCTCAACCCAATAAGCTTTGAAAGATAATGGTGCATCCGATCAATTAAGAACCCAAGAAACAGGGTGAAACCTGCAAGATTAAGTTCGACCCATTAAAATACCACGGTAATGAACTAAAAGAAAATCGAAGAAGAGGGGAGATAAATTAATTTAGGCACTATCACTAAAACTATCATGGAAGAGCCTCATATAAACACTGGTAATAATATTGTTAGCCAGAGGTTCAGGAACTCTATGAAGTCCAAACTATCACAGATGACAACATGTATATGTGTTAAACACAGATGCCTATCTAATAGCATGTTGATTTTTCTTCACATCAACAGATCTGAATTTGATCTTACTCTCTTCTTTTTTTTCATTTGAAGGACAATTCACATTTTATTGAAGGACAATTCACTTGATTTTACACGAAAGGACCAAAAGAAACTAAGTAGCGTGTGTGATCAACATGAACTCCACGGAGCTCCTTGACCTTCGTAAGCAACATCATAGATCTTCTTGACACATGAGAAGTTGCACACGATTGACTTTCTAATATTTCTCTTCTCTTAGAAAAGGCAGCTTTCATCTTGTAAGGGTAAAGCCAAGGAATAACATATTACTAATACAATATGAGATGGCTATCTCAGCTATTTATGCTGCTTATAATATGGCTTGCGGGTATTAAAAGTAATTTCATTCACAATTAGTCTTAGTGCCACCCACTATGATAAATATACTAGAATCGAAAATTATTTGTAAATGACAGATCAAAATCATTTGAGGTCATAAAAAAGGTGTAAAACCCTAGTTAACACGATATCAAAAAAAAATACAAAACAATCAAAATAAATGAATAATAATATATAAATATTAAATGACTAAAGATGAAGATTTATGAATTTAAATCTTAAAGTATGGTAAGCCTTAAAATAATAAACAAGGAAGGGATAACCGGTAAAAAAAAAAAAACTAAAGAACAAGGACAAGATTTTAATTATGAGTACAAGGGAGATACAAATAGAAACTCGGCTTCCTTAGGAAGCCAACTTTGCCTGCCATTTGAGGGAGAAAAAGAGTGATGTTGAAGCAAAATTATGGAAAAATCTTGCTAAAAAACACCAAAGAGAGATAAATAAATGGATCAAAGAGGGATTAAACAAGAAATTGAAGATTATCAAGGATTGTTTGGTTAAAGGAGGCCGACTTTGAAGAAGAGGAGGGAAAGAAGCGAGTAGAAAATTATTATAAGAGGGATAGGTTGTGCCAATGTGAACCTGTTGACCGTTCTAACTGATAATGAACTATTATTATTCAATTTGAAACCCATAGTTCCATAATACAATGTTCATCCAAGATAATGATAAGAGAGATCAAATTTGTGTGATTAAATTGTTAAATACATCATGTGGACTTATGTTACTTGATGCTTAATGAATAAGGAATACATTAATTCCAAAGAAATGAGTTAAAACCATGCATTCCTTAAAGAAAGAAGTTTGGTCAAATATGCTAGTATGAGGGGGTTAATTAAAATGTACAAAAGATAGAATAATAATTATGAAATCCCCTTGGGTATAAGATCAGAATTGATTAAAAATTGAAAATAAGATTTTTGAGATAAGGATTTTAAATTTAAAATAATTATAATTCTAATGATATAAGAAAGGTTGCGGAAGCTACTTAGCCGACAAAGACAATTAAGTGACAGTAGATTTTAGGTAGGTGCTTAACACCCCAGTAGCTATTAATTCTTCTTTTCAAAGTCAATAGTGACTACTATTTTCTTGATATCAATAAGTTTATGGAGTTAGTAATGATTGACAATTGTTACATTGATGTAAGAAATTTTAATTGAAAATGGAATAATTGGCATTTGAGTAAGATGCTGAATTGATTGGTATCAAATTAGAATTACTGGAGTTACTGGCTTCCAGATAGGAATGTTGAAATAATTGATATTTGAGTAAGATGCTGGATTAATTGGTATCTAGTTGGGATTGCCGGATTTAATGGCTTCCAAATAGGAATATCGGAATAATTGGCATTTGAGTAAGATGCCGAATTAATTGGTAACCAATTGGAATTACCGCAATTAATGGCTTCCAAATGAAAATGCCGGAATAATTGGCATTCGAATTAGATGCCGAATTAATTAGTATCAAGTTGGGTTTACAAGAAATTATTGGCTTCCAAATGAGAATGCCAAAATAAACGATAGATATAAGGATTGTCATGTCTATATGTAACCGAATAAGAGTTACACGATTAAAAAAAAAGAGAAACTAGTACAAGATTTTATTTAATTCATTGTTGAATTATTAGGATAAAAAGGAATGTAATAGAAATGAAAATGAGTTCTTAAAAAGAAGGGAGATTAATCAAGATTGAATAAAGTTATAGTAAAGATTAAAAGCATTGTAATGTTAATTTTTATTTCGGGTCTGTACAAGATCATTAAGAAAGCACTTTTGTTATTGTTTTCCTGTTCTAGTTACTAGGAAAGTTAATTTTGTAGTTATGGATAATGTATTATAATACTTAAGTATTTTTTTTTTTTTTGTATGTAAACTAGAGATTATGAACTTTAATGTTTTGTTAGAAAAGAACTTGAAATTTAAAGTAGTGACTATGTTCTATTTTATGTTCTTCCTTGTTATTTAAATTCTCTTATCATTTTATTAGTATACTAAATTGATTAGGTTAAAATGATGTGGTGAATGTAATGAGATTATTGATGAGATGAAAATTCCAGATAAGTTAAATAGATGTTTGAGATTGAATTGAGTAAATTGTTTTGATGTCAACACTTGGGATCATGATATATTAGGAAAAAAACTCTGCCAGAATTTCAGTAAAATAGAAGAAAAAAAATCCCTTGTTTTTAGAAATCCTGATTTGACATGTTGATTATAAGTAGAAATTTTTTTTGGAATCGTTACAAAAGGTCTGCTCAATCATGGCATCCTCCATCTAGTTTCACAGTTAAGAATGGCATCATCATTCCCTCAGGTCATATAAGCTCATTTAACTACGCTATGTCATATGTTCCATTTGAAATGCAAGAAGAACCATGGTAGATTAGCACAAAATGTTAAAGACAAAAAGGAAAACACTGAAATGCATAACAGGTCATGGTGTTGAGTCTAAATCATATATAGATTTCTTACCTACAAACCTCAAGAAAAGTTCACAATTAACCACTTCCTAAATCTTCCAAATGCACCATAAAGCACGTTAGTCACCAGGTTAAGTTAGACAAAAACAGTATTTAGGTGCAAGGATCAATACAGAATCTCTGTTTAGCTTCTTTTGCAATAATCATAATTCATCCATTCTAGAAAGTAAATGGTGGAATACACGCAGAGGAAATAATTCCAAGTTACTTGCAATTTAAATTATTGTGTAATTTTAGTATTTTTATTTGCAATAACTGTGTAGTTTTATCATTATTTAAGTATAATTTATTTCATTTAGGAAAATAACTTATTTATTGTTATGTCGTTATTATTAATTAGGAGTACATGTTTATTTCGAGGACACTTTTATAAGGCTTTTTTGTGTGCCTATAAGCACAATCGTGCATTGTATCAAGGAATCCATTTTATGAATTAAACTGGGAATTTCAGTTTTAACTAAAAAATAAACTAACATAAAACAAAATAAAATAACTTTGAGAGACCGATATCCTATTTTTCTTTGTTCTTGTTAATTCAAGAAGCACCCCTTAGTGGATTCGAAGATTTGCTAAGTTAATTCTAGGGATTTTTATCTTTTCTTCAAACCCCTTTTTCATCAAATTCCATCTTGTCATACATCAGGAGACCACAAGGATAGGAAGGAGAAAATCTCCAAGATTTGCACGCATGAACCAAAACAAAACTCGACTGTTGAATGCAAAAGGATGTTACTTCTTAAGCTATTGTTAACCACACCTTTAGCTGTGCGATAACACTCCAAAAACGTTTCACCACACTCCCGCTATCCCATATTTTGATACAAAAATACGAAATGAAGGTGGGGCAATGGGGATGTGGTTAAACATTTCTGGATTACCAATATCAGTTCCTCTTTAGCTGCAGTAGAATGGACACTCTTTTCTCGCTGTCAACCCATGACCAACTTTGAACCCGAATTTGCATCTCTTCATTGCATGGAAAAATAAGCTTATCGTTTTCAATTTCAGAATATGATCTTTTTAGATTATCCAACTATGCATGCATCGGAGTTTTCTAAAAAAAATAATGGTTGTTTTAGTTTTCATGTGTCTGTTTGTGTTTCTAGGAAGTCAAAAACATGTGCTAGTTAATGTTTGTTTAGCTCTATCAAAGTCATTTATTTGAATCTTAATTATGTTATTGTAGTATTTTTTAGACTTGGATGGTTGTTCCAAGTATATAATGATGATTCAGACTATGTATGAAGGATCTTTAGGTGAATTTTGAATTAAAGTCTTTGACTTAGCTTTTTGGCAACCTATCAAGTTTTGTATATTTTTTTTGAGTGGTTGATTTATTACCTTATCTCTACAACTCTAAAGTGGTAATTGATCTACATCTTTAGAGTGGTGAGTAATTCGTATTTATATTTTTTCAGTTTTGTACCTTAAAGTAGTGAGTGAAAACTAACATTTTTGTGTGACCTGATACTTTTCGATAGTCGTACCATCCCGTATCAAATTCTCAGCTCAATTTGCTGATGCACTGTGAACAGTATTGTATTTCACACACTCAAAAACACCTCAACCATGTGAGGTTGACCATTCATATATGTTTTCTCATTGTACTCTTCTACTAAATGCATGGTTTTCCACAATATTGTAAGCGATCAATTCATGCATCCTTAACTCAAACTCGCCATCTCTTCTCACTAGTTACCTCAAATGGTACGAGTTTTCACCTTCTAGATTCATAAGCAACAATATAATCAGGGGGCATTATATAGTCTACACATTTCTACTGATTATAGCGTTTTCTTATGTGCTTATGGAAACATTAGAATATAGTAAAGTAATCAGATAAGGCACGGACTTGATATAATTAAGTTCATTTATCTCCAAAAAAGAGTGTAATTTCCTCTTTATTTCACTACTATCAGAACTAATAATTGCAAACCACAAGTTTCCATCCAAAACAGCATCATCAAGCACAACAAAAGAAGCTGAAAGCAAAAAACACAAAGAAGCAAGCAAACAAAAGGACCCAAAGAAAAGAATAGGATCGTACCCATGAGTGATGCCTCAAGCAAGTGGGTTCTCCATAGAACCTGATCCATAGGTGACATGGTTCCAAGCTTTGCACCCTTATTTTGGATCTTAACAATGCTCATGAGGCTAGAAAACAGAATCACAGACATGGTTCCAGCAATAGTTTTCACTGTAGCAGGACCCTTTCCCATCTTCACCTGATCCAAACTCTTAATCACCAAGTCTCTCAATGGCCCAATCTTTACCAACAGCAAAGATGCCACAAACCCCTCAGCAAAAAGAACAAAGAACAACAACTGAATCATCTTCGCTGCTACGCAAAACTAGGTTCTATCTTAAGGAAATGAAAAAATTTAAGCCTATAGATCACAGATTAAAGCAGAAATTTAAAAAATATATTTTTTTTTTCTTTAATGGAAACCCATTTGCCCTTGACATGTGAGCTAGAACAAGTGGATTGTCATATACTTAAAATAGCACCAAATTTCTTTTCCATAAGGAGCAAAAATTGGTTGGAAGAGTTCACAAAATCTCTTTTAGTTCTCGTGAATTAGTAGTGTCAATCTTGACAAGGAAAAAAACCCAGTTTTTATATTTGAGAAAAAAAAGAGAGAGAGAGAGGTTCTAATGGTGTGGTTTTAGGGATCAGTGGGGTTTAAGGCTACAGACACCGCGCAATTAGCTCTAATTGGGAAAAAGATGTAAGCTTTTTCTAAGAAGCCCTTTTTATTATTTTCATGAATTTTTCCTAATGGTGTGGTTTGGGGATTAGTGGGGGTGATTTCGGAAATGGGTTTTGCTTCTGCCAGGCCAACAGAGATATGCAGATAAGAGTACCGTTATTCTTGCAATTGAAAAATATTTTGAAAAAATTAAAGTTAAAAAATTCGCATTAAAAAAATAATTTATTTTTTAATAACATAAAATATTTATATTAAACGGTTTAAAATTTCATATTAAAAAAATATTATATTATTCTTTTAAGTTGAAATATTTAAACCAAAAAAATTTTATCCCAACATAAAATATATATATATATAAAAGGATTTCAAATTTCACATTGAAAAAATATAATTTTTTCTTGGATACGTATAATATATATATTAAAGGATTTCAAATCTCACATTGAAAATATTTTTCTAATATTTATATAGTAAACTTTAAAATATGTTAATAACCAACTAAAAAAATATGAAAAAAAAGAGGTATAGGAGAAAAATCATATTTGAAAAAAAAACATCGGGTCTTCGGGTTCGCCCGGGTTATAAGTCGACCCACCAGGTCGACCGGGTTTTGTCGGGTTGTTACACTGGCCAGTCTTTTAACAAATCCGGACCGATCCAGCCACCGGACTGGCCCGGGTTTAATAACTTTAGTTTAGAACACTAATTATTTGTTTAATGATGTTGTCCTATTGTTTTTAAAAATGATTTTGAAAATAGTGTAAAACTAGAAAACTTATAAAATAATATTTTTTTATTTTTTAGATATTTGTGATTTTAAAATATCAAAATCATTAAAAATAATCTCAAAGTTATTTATTTGATTTTTTTTCTAACTAAAAATACATGACGCTTTATTAAATAGACTCATAAGAATTGTTTTTTATATTAATTTATATAATAACATTCATAGAGTTTTAACTTGAAGATTCTTGTATTTTTGCTAAGTTAGATAATAAAAGTCCTTCCATGTATGGTGAAGCCACTATCTATAATTTTAGACTTGTTAAAAAAATGATGGCACATGTAAGATTTTTATTGTTTCCCATTTCAAGAAAAAATTGATGAAAATTATATATATAAATAATTTATTTATTTACTGTTGGAAGATTTTTCTCAATCATGGTAATGTTTTTTTAAAGTAAAAAAGATGATTAAAATACTCCTTTTTGTTTATGCTCACTTTTTTTTGAATTTTTATTTTTAATTTTTAATGGAATTAATGGTATTACAAAAAAATCATAGAAATAAATATAGAAATAAATAAATTTTATATAGAGATTATTGGATAGCTCTTTCAACTATCACGACAACTATTACCAACCCCCTCACTACCTCTATCACTACCTTATTGTTACTAATGTAACTATTTACATCCATCACTTTCCAATCATTGCAACCATTATCGTACAACTATCATTCCCATAATAATTACAGTCATTCTTTCCATTAACTCCACTATTGTTATTTTATTACAAATACATCCATTATTACCACACTAATCACCATCTTACAATTATGAACACTATTGTCACCATTTCTACTATCATTATTATGATCTCTAACATCACAACTCCTCCTGGTTACCACCACTCAATAATTATGAATGGAACATAATTCACTTTTTAAAAAATTATTTTCCTTAACACATAAAAACAATGAAAATAACTTATTTTATAAAAAGAGTCTATAAAAATATTTTTCAGAAAACTAATGTGAAAAATTTTATAGTGCTCAAGCTGATAATTATTATATATGATTTAATATTATCATTCTAAAACAATAACATTTAATGTGAACCTCGCGGATATAAAAATCTAGAAACTCACAATCAAGTTTGAATATAATCCTGGAGAGTCAAAATTTAGATTTAAAAACATCTAAAAGAAGGTTGAAAAAAATAATAAAAGAGTTCTAAATAAAATAGAAAAAATAATCATAAATCAAATAGAAAACTAATACAAATTTCGCATTGTAATAGTCTCAATTTCCGAGACAAAACACATACTTTAATATGGAATTACTATGAATATTTTTTAAATGAAAACATTGTCATGTACTTTACTACAAATTCTATCAAAATTCATATAGTGTTTTCTCTATAATAGAACATCCCAAGTTATCGACTTAAATCTGTTTTACTTTTTTTCACAATCTCAATCCCTTGACCCAATCATCCTGGATCATAATCCATATTAACCATTTTCCAATAATTTCAATTCATCCAATATAACATACAAATAATTATATAACACATTAATTATAAAGTGTTTAGAGTTTATATAAAATTATGGGATACATAATAAAAAGTAGAGCTATATAAATTCCTACATCCATAATAAAAGTTGAGCTTTGATATTTACATGCTTAAACAAAAATATATTATAATCCAAAATGACACATTATACTTACTCTATGTAAACAAAAGTGATAAATAAGTATACTCTTGGCATGTATAAGATGACCTTTAAAAATATAATAAACAAATGACATAATTTAATTAACGATATTACATTAGATAAAATGTAGCTAGGTTCTCTTTTTTTTATGTTGTGCTAATAATTCAAATCTTTTTTTTATCCCATTTACTTATCAATCATTTATTTTTTATTTCAATTTCCAACATCTAACATTATATTATCAATTAATCACCCATAAATTGGGTCAACTAATTGATGCCGATGTCAATTCCAAAACTGATATCATTAGCCTCACCTTAAGTGTAACAAATCAAAAGTATGTTGATACCAATCCACCTGGTGTCATTAGCTTTCATTTCATTAGATAATTAATCAATTTTTTCTAGTACATGTCAATGCCAATGAACTCATTAATATCATTAGCCTTTTTATTTTCTAAGAACAATTAATCAAGTCCATTTCCATATATTCCTTTCATGTTCATGTCGATGCTAATGAACACATTGACATCATTAACCTTTTTATTTTATAGGAATAACTAATCAAATCCATTTTCATATATTATGTAAAACCCCAAGCTTTTATTATAAGAATAATATTACAATATAAATAATGTTTACTTTGAAGGGTCTTAAAAAAAGGGAGAACAAAATGGAATTAGGGCTGAAAATGAGAAATGCAAAATAGAATGTGGAGTAAATTGAATTTAAAAAAAGGGTTAAAAAAATAATGATAAAAAAAATAAAGGAGAAGTAACGGTCTCTCTTAGAAAAAGAGAGGAACCATCACTTCAAATACAAGAGAGAATGGAAGGATGAACTCTATTGTAACTTTTAATCCAGAGAGAGAGAGCACATTCAAACTAGAAAAAATGAGAGAACATTTAGAGAGTTAAGCAATAAGATACATTACTCAAGCAAGAATTCAAGAAAAAACCAAAAGGAAATTCAAGGGATTAAAGAAAAGCATGAAGAATTAGGGAAGAAGAGAAATCAATCAAGAAGTTAGTCAAGAAGTAATCTATTGATTTCAAGACCACTTGGTAAGGAGTCTTAACTTCTATATTCTTCTCTTATACTAAATTGTAAAGAGGAAGAGAAAAGCCCCAAATTGTTTGTAAAATTAAGGTTCATGTTGATTGGGGAAAAATTATGTATTTAGTAAAGATTTCCTAAATAATATTCTAACAGGAAGTAGTTAGGAGAATTAAACAACAAATTAAAGAGAAATCCAATGGTAGAAACCCTAATTGGGTTTAGGGTTTAACCAATTAGAGGAAATTCAAAGGTGTAATCTTTTCTTGAATTTATGCATGGTTATTGTTGTATAAACATCAATAATGTGTTACATATGTAACTTGTATGATGTATGTATTAATCTTAAAGGTAAAACTCAAATTTGTTGTAAAGGTGAAGATTTTGGCTAAAGAAAAAAAGAAGAGGGAAATTTTTCAGTAGTAGAAACAAACTAGCCATTTTGAGAAACGGCTAGACCATTTCTCAAAATAGTGAGACCGTTTTAGCTACTGTTTTGTGGTAGGCTGATTTTGTATTTTGGCTCTTTCTTGGTTTTCTTTGGTTCTTTTATGGAAAAAGCTTTGGTTTTATTTGGTTGTTTAAGGAAAATAAGTGATTATTATATGAAAAAGAAGAGCATAATATGTGTGTATGCATGAAATAAGCTTACATGATAGCATTGCTTATATTTGAATGTTAAGAGTTAAAAAAAACTTAAGTTTAATGTGTGATAATGTAAGAATACATGTATTCATGAGTAAAAAAGTACTCAATTTGTTAAAAGAATATTGAGAAATCCATTATTGATCTTTTCTTAGAAAAAGAGTGAATTTAATGTAAGACCTTGGATGATGCAAGAGAGAAATCAGCTGCAGGACCCCAGGTAAGTGAGACAGGACCAGTGAGAGAAATAAGTAGGTGCTTGTCACCTCATCCTTTTAATATTTCAGTAATATTTACAAGTCTTAATTTTTAAGTAGTACATTGATGATGAGTTTACATGATGCATTGTAACGTATTGGTAAAAGACTGATGAAATCTTATTATGATATGTATCTTGAGAGTTGTGTTGCGGTATAATAGTTGGTCACATGAGTGGAGTTAGGGATGATATTTGACAATGATTGTATTAAATAAAATAATGTATGGAAGCTAACTCCAAGGGGGGCTTAGTTTGTAAACAAGGTATTAAATATACAAATATGCATAGGTTATATACATGGAAGTCAGCCATATGAGTGGGAGCTAAGATTGAGGTTCTTTGAAAGATATATTTGATGCGTATTTTATGCATAGGAGTTGGCCATAAGAATGAGACTCTAAATGGTTACTTTAGGTCGGACATAAGAAATGGGGACTTGATTTTAATTTTATTGTACTAGCCATAATTATGGGGGTAATTGTTGAATAATAGTCAACCGCATAAGCGGGACCAGGAAGATGTTATATAACACCCCGTAATAATATTGTAACACCCTATAATTTATACATGTAAAATAGCTTTCTGAAGCCTTGAACTTAGAAAATTAGAGCAATTGTTTTTATAGAATACGAGACTATTACGATCTAGTCCTTAAACTTTGATCTCCCTTCATTAAGCTAGAGTAAAAGGAATTGAACAACCTACAAACACAATATTCATAATAATTTTTACTTTTTAGTCCATAAGGAGTCAATGTATACATAATATTCAAAATCAATTATAATTTGATAGTCAATACTTAGTTTTCACATCATTTCAATATTAACATATACATATGTAACACTCATCAACTTAACCATTCTCAACCTCGTTGTTTACATCCAATCTATCATTTGAACCCTTCACGTTGAATTTATATAGATATATTTCTATACCGCCATCATGTCATTCAACAAATTTTTTTCTATCCACATGTTAATAGGCAACATTATCCATATAAAAAGAAACACCACGGAGACTCATTCCTTTATAAACAAAAATGATATCATACATTTTCAGTGATTCGACTTTTACACTTAGCAATTTAAAATTCCCATTCTCCATACCCTTGGTCATTTAGCATTGACTTGTCTTATGACGGTTAATTTTAGTTGCATTATCATCTTTCTTTTTAACTTGTCATATTGTATCAGCACCATTACCCCATCATTAACTTATTTTCACCCTATCGAGTAAAAACATGCTCAAGGTTTATTTCACCTGTTAACTTAATGGTCTATTGCATCACATGATTGGAATATTATTACATTCATTATCCTTTGTATACTTATGTTTGGAGTGGATTCTTCTCTCAAAAATTTATAATTTTAGCCACAGTTTTTCTCGCGCCTTTTACATTGAAAAACATGATTGATAGTCACATTCCAACACGTGGGTACCATCATTGCCAATAGGATGTCATTCTGCTACTAATACAACCACAATTTATTTTCATACCACATTAACTGTCAAATCAATATATATCATATTACAAACATGTTATTACATGTATATTTTATAACGTTATCTATGCATCCTTGAAATAATTCCAAATTTTATCATATATGCCCTGATACACATTATCAAACACATCATATAAATATGTTTTAACAATTTTGAACAACCATTATTTTTGTTATTTGTAACTTTTATCCATTTGTTCTTTTTATTTCATATATTATTATAACAGTCCCCCTCTTTTCAAGAACCACACAAGGTTGTACCCCAAATAGCCCTAAGTTATGCCAAACAAGTCATTTCAATCAATTTTTATATTCACTTTATTATGTGATCTCAATAATCACAAAATTTTCTATACAAAAATATTCATACAATGCCACTCTACTTTATACTTTACTTAACTCCCCACCATAGTTATGCACTTAATCCTTTTTTATCTCCGAGTTGTCCTTGATGTGATAACATCATCTTCCTCCACACAATGGTCATTCTCCTTATGTAAACCCCCGGTCAAAAAGGAAAGAAAGGTATGAAAAGTGCTGGTGTAAACACCAACGAGAAATTGGTAATGTTGTCGTGGCATGGGAATAAGCCATAAATGACTAAAATTGGAAAATAAATATAGTAAAGTGGCTCCGATGAGACAGTAAAATGATTGGGTGCTTTATACAGGGATAAAATAAGGAGATTTCGATTTTTTGGTGAAAAATCATAAATCGACTAGTTTTACATTAAAAATTCGTAACTCTCGACCGGGTTGTCAGAAATATCTGAAATTTTTTGTAGAGACTTATAATATATTTTCTTAGCTTTGGTTAAAATTTCAGAATTTTTGGAGAAATTAGGATTTTTTTTAGAAAAATTGCAATTTGACCAATTTTGCGCTATCGCGCATAACTTTTGATATGATTGACAAATTGAGTTGAAACTTTGTGTGGAGCATTCTAATATATTATTGGGGTAAAGTTTTAGAATTTTTAGAATATTATGTTTGGTGATTTTTAAAATTTGCATGAAAAAGTACCGGTAACCGGGAATATATATATATATATATATATATATATATATATATATATATATATATATATATACCAGAAACACATGGTGATATAATTAAAAGAAAGATGAAATAAATTACTTGAAATGTCAGCCTTCAAAGGGTTGTTTCCAGTCGACCAAAAGGAAAAGAAAAGAAAGTGACTCATGGGGACTAGATAAATTTAAACATGAAAGGCAAGGGCTTGAATGCAAATAATGAAAATTTTACTATATAAACCCCAATTTGCTTGGGGTGTCCAGCGAGTTACATGGAGAGAAAAGGAGAGTTAGGGATTTTCTTACATTTCTCTACAATTCTCTCATCCATTCTTAAAAATAATGCATGATTATGGAGAGTTAAGATAATTAAGAAGGTTTATGGTGAGCTACACTAAATATTTGAGTGATCTAAGGGTTTTAAAGCTTGTGGAAGAAAAATGAAGTGTTGAGAAAGGAAGAAGAAGGAGGGAGATAAAGGGTGGTTTCACCTTGAGGTTTCTTCTAATTAAATTCCTTGTTATCTTAGTAGTAAATATGATTGTATTGTGTTGATTGTAGAAATTTCATACATGTATGCTTGGGTGATGATGGGCTTGATTATGGAACTTTGTGATTAGCATATTGGTTGTAGTAATTTGTTATATTGTGATGAAATTTTGTATTTTGGCATGAGAATTGAATGTGTTAGTGTTTAATTGAGTAAAAAGTTGAAGAAATTTCATGCTACCCTTTACTTGAAATTTTGGCATTGGTAGAAAAAAAGTAGGAATGTGTGTGATTGATGAAAAGAAAAATTATCATGCTCAAATGAATAAAATTAATTTTAGATGAGTTTTGAAAACTAGAATCAAAGAAGAATTGATCCCTCCTTGGATGTTAAAAAAAAAATTCAGCAAGGCTAAATGATGGAAGAAGAGGAAAATTGTATTTTACTAAGTTAGGATTTGAGTGTGGATAGAAATATATTTAATGGGGTTAAGTAATGCATAAACAAGTAGGATGTAAACGAAAAAAAAGAAAATAAATGTCATCCTTACTAAACTAAGAAATTTGACAAAAGTGAGTACAGAAATAAAAGGATGGAATGTGGATGTAGGTAATGGTAAAATTAGTGTTGAAATACGTTAAGAAACATGATGAGAAGGATTGAATTGCAAATTAAATAGGATGGAAGAAAAATCTTAATTTTCCATCTTATAAAGGTTTGGCCAAGTTCATGAAAATTAATGAAATGGGTTGTTAAATTATGACAAAATCCTTGTTTAATCTTATTGTTGTAATATATAAGGATTAGGGAAAATGGTGGAATTGAAGTCATGGAATGGATAATACAACCAATTTATTAGTTGGATAAACCATGGCGATAAATGTATTATAAATAAAATAATTTATTATGGGTATATGGATTGGATGTAGTTTATTAATGATTTATGAATGTGAAGTTTAAATTTAATTTCACGATGGCGAAATAAATTTAAATTATTTCGGAAAGAAATAATTGTATAAGTGATTTAGTAATTTTTATTGGTACAAGAGAGTTGCCTACGGAGGATAATATCAGGGTCGTGCATTCCGTGACCAGACTGTAGGTAGGTACTCGACACCTAACCTATTTAGAAACTTTTACGAATGTTAAGATATTGTAATTTTTCTTATAATTCCATTGTAAATATGAACATTGATGTGATATTATTATTAAGAAAATTGAAAAGTCCTAACTGCCAAGTGAGGAATTGGCGATGGTGGAACTAATTGAAGGATTGTAATGATTGATACAAACGGTATCATATATTTTCGGAAAAAGATTGAAATGCGTTATGCTTTTAATTTATAATAAAGAAATTGGTTTTGTTTGATGAAGTGGCATTTGATTTTTATATGGCTATGGAAACATGTTTGAGTGATCCGGTTTTAATTTCAGGTTCTGTATGTGTGTATTGATTTTTTAGCATGTTTAATTATAAAATTTGGAAAAATAAAATGATTGGGGTAGGGGGTTCAATTAAGTTGGAGGATGTCCTATGTTTAAACCTTTCTTAGTGAATGATTTTTGATGATCCTCGTTTATAATATGAAGAACTGGAATTAAATCTCATGTTTCATTTGTTTGCTGAAAACGGTGGAAGAAAAAATGCAACCAAGAATGTGAAGACTTGTTTTCTTTATTTCCCCACTTTTTCTAAGTTAAGTTAATTAGACTTGTTGCCATATTTGATGAATTATAGTACTTTTCATCGAAAACAAGAGCAGCATCAACAATATGAATAAAATTGCTTCCATCTTTTCTTGTGTCAGTTTCCTGCTACTAATTAGAGGTTTAAAATGTTCTTGTTTGAAAAAAAAAACCGATAAAGGAGGCCAGTGCCCGGAAAAATAGACAAATGAATTAGTGACCCAGTAAAGGGTTCAGTGCCCGGGGAAAATGGGCGGATGAATTAGTGACCTGGTAAAGGGGTCAGTGCCTAGGAAAAGGGGCGGATGAAAGGGGGTCAGTGCCCAGGAAAATGGGCGGATGAATTAGTGACCCAGTAAAGAGGTCAGTGCTCGAAAAATTAGGCGGCGAATGAATTAGTGTCCCGGTAAGGGGGTCATTGCCTGGTAAATTGGATGAATAAATAAGAGACCCGGTAATGGGGTCAATGCCCGAGAATTGGGCAGATAAATAAGAGATCTAGTGATGGGGACGGTGCCGGGAATTGGGTGAATGGATTAATGACCCATTAACGGGGTTATTGTCAAATGTTGGATGGTTGGATTTTTGGATAGTCAGAAATAATGGACTGAACCTGGGGTCAGTGCTGAGTTTAGGTAAATGTGATAGATGTCTGGTAAATAGGCATAATGGGAGGAACTACTTGTCTGGATGGTTTGGGACTAATGTCTTGGTTAAAGGGTTGCTAATAGAAGCAATTATCGAGTGGATAATTAGTATACGCGGTATAATGTTAACGTGGAATCTTAAAAAAAAAATTTAGGAAAAAACATTTTATCAGAAAAAAGAAAACATGTATTGTGATTGAATACGTGAAAATGATTGGGATGTCATGATAATTCTTATTTTTAAACTATTGCAGCATTATACCCCGTTCTGGGCGATTGAGCATTACTACCTGGTGAGGGTCGAATGCTTGGTGAGAAGGAATGAGAGTGGTTGTCTGATTAAGAAATTATTGCATGGCTTGGATTGAGAAAAACAAATGTTCCTAAATGGTCGAGACGGGCCGAATAGAATTGTTAGGGTGATCTTGGACGATGAGTTATTACTTGGTATTGATCAGTTAGTGCTAGTACATGACACTATTTACTGGAGTGATACTGTTGATTAGTGTCCAGGAATTACTGAATATGTTAATGGAATGGCATTAGGGATCGAGGCTTTAAACATAAATTCTAATTGAGGGTTTAGATCCAAAGGTTTGTGCCTTAGTCTATAAAGTTATTGTAAGGCATTAGTGACTCAGATAGGGAAAAAGGAACCCTGTTTGATGGAACCAAAGGGGAACCTAATACCTGTAACAACCCGGCTTTTCAAGCCCAAAACAACAGTAAATTTTTTTTTGGTAGTTGACACACATCGTGTCAGTAATTGGCGAGCATGTTCCCTTCACATCATCAATATACAATCCATGCATCAACAATAATCAACATTTCATTTAAAAATGAATCTTACATAAACTCATAATATTATGTTTGCATGATTAGAAGTTCGCATTTAAAATATACATTCATAGACATGAGTTTGTATTCTATCCTACAAATAGTCATCACGAATTAATCTAAAAGGATCTAATAATAGTTATACATTCAGTACATTGATTCATATAAAATACATCATGATTTAAAATGCAACTAAATGATTCCTTGCAAAAATAGGTTCCCATGTATTGGGTTTCTTAGGCATCTTATTGGTATGAGGTTCCTACTACAATATAAAACATTTACAAGAATGCAATAACTTAATAATAATAATAATAAGAAAACGGTCTGGCAGTTTAATGAAGCATTAATATTATCTTATGTTTGAAGCGTGACATTTGTAGTTCCTTCATGTTCTTGGTATACACAACTTGCAGTACATATAGATGCACCAATTCTTACAATCATCCATAATCTTAAATCCGGCCATCCTCTTAAGACATCATTTGTTGAGGTTAACCGTTCACTCACCCCGGCCATCCCCTTCGAATGCCATCAGCCAAAGCTAATCAACCGTTTGTCCCGATCGTCCATTCTGATGCCATTAGCCAAAACTAATCAACCATTTGTCCCGGTCATCCATTCAGATGCCATTAGCCAAAACTAATCATTCATTTGTCCTGGTCATCCATTTAGATGCCTAATAAATTGTTTGTCCTGGTCATCCCTTCGGATGCCATTAGCCAAAGCTAATCAACTGTTTGTCCCGGTCGTCCATTCAAATGCCATTAGCCAAAACTAATCAACCATTTGTCTCGGTTGTCCATTCAGATGCCATTAGCCAAAACTAATCATTCATTTGTCCCGGTCATCCATTCGGATGCCATTAGCCGAAGCTAATCATTTGTTAACATTTAAGCATTTGACAATCTGATATCTGAATTAACACAATAGAGTAACATTCATGATAAAGTATTTTCATTATTCAACATTATTTAAAAGGAAGGTGAAAGTCACCTACCTGCAGTAGAATCTCTACTCGTGCTCCCCTGTTGCTGCTGTTGCACCACACCAGTGGTCCCTCCTGCAGTCACAGACTCATCTCATAAATTTTCCTCATTCAAGGATATGTTTTATAATAATCATATCAATAACTAATAAATCTTTCTTTCAATCATTTCTTTCTTTATATCTTACGTTTTTCTCATTACACCCATTAATGTTGTCATCTTTTATCCAACCATAGTTATCATTCCTTCAGGCCGATATTACAGAGAATCCATATTCATCCATTACTCATATGTTACTTTCTATGCATGCTTATTTCCTCACAATAACATACATACATATATCATGTATATTTTCAGAGTTAGTATCTCATTGTGCAAGTGTTCGTATGACTCAATTCTTTTATATTTTTACATATAGTATTCACGTGAAAGTCTACTGTTACTGTCTAGACATTGAACTGTTACTGTCCAACTATTACTGTCTAGACATTGAACTGTTACTGTTAAAATGTTACTGTCTAGTCATTGAACTGTTACTGTCCAACCGTTACTGTCTAGACATTGAACTGTTACTGTCCAACTATTACTGTCTGAACACTCATCAGATTTTTAACTATATCTAGAGTTATAGAACTTCGTTTCAAGCAAGATTAGTCTCGTTGGAAAACTAATACACGAGGTTACAAGTTCTCTGAAGGAAGGAGAACCCAGTTCTGCCTCTGAGATAGTCAAAATTGCTCATCAACAAATACTACCCTACAGGGTTTGTCAGGACCCAATCTCGGTTGATGACCCATAGCTGAGGTTCTACAGCTCCATATTGAGTAAGACTAGTTTTCTTAGTTAGCTAACATCCAAAATTACAATTACTATGAAGAAACTTGATCCTAATTCTCTCATCCTCCTACTCGAATTCTCTCCAAAAGTCAGGAGACGAATCTGTCCAGATTCATCAACCTTTCCATTTACACACAACATCCACAATTTAACTTTTTCTCTTTTATCTCAACCCCTGGCCATATCACATATCATTTAAGAGTGTCAAA